>Ga0247610_10001723_pt1 | contig 26555 bp, 27 predicted proteins | sample 174DNAGHGhighgp2_FD_193483 | JGI IMG/M metagenome (GOLD analysis project Ga0247610, IMG submission 193483) | Sheep rumen microbial communities from Palmerston North, Manawatu-Wanganui, New Zealand - 1742 DNA GHGhigh gp2 | ecosystem: Host-associated > Mammals > Digestive system > Stomach > Rumen...
AAGTGTATACATATTGATTAGTTAATATATCGTTTAAAGTTATTAAAATCATGTCCTTTTTATCAATTTCATAAATCTAACTATAGTATAACATAATAAAAGGCACAAGATATTATCTTATGCCTTAAATATTTACTTTACTAATATGTCTTGTTTAGGTTTTTTCATTTGATAATGAAATTGAGTTTCACCGTTTGGAATAAAACCTAATCTTTCATATAATTTACCGACAGGATTTTGTTTAAAATATTGTATTTCTATATCTTTATCTTTATATTGCTCAAGTTTTTCCTTAAGTATTTTTGTTCCAATTCCTCTTCCTTGATACTCAGGTATAATACAAATATTACCAACTTCGTAATTACCGTTTTCTAAAGTTTCGCCATTATAGAATCCGATTTTATTATTTCCATCCATAATTATGTAAGCATTATTCTTAACAGCAGTTATAAATTTATCAAAATACGTTCTTTGATCTTCTTCAACCCAAGATCCCCAGCATTCTTCAACATATTTTTTATATGCATTCTTTTTTACTTCATATACGAATTCATAGTCATCATCTGTATATGGTACTAATTTAATCTTACTTTGGATTAATTCGTTACCATTAATAAACTCAAAATAAGGTCTACTACCAATAACTTCTACTACACTACCATTAATATAAATTGAGTCTTCTTCTGGTAATGCTATAACATCCTCATTATTAGATGAATAATTAGATAAATATTGCTTATATCTTTCATGAATTTCTAGGGTTTTTTCATTTGTATAATGAGCAAATAATGATCTACCATCTAAAACATTAAAACCTAAAGTATCTTTAAGCATTGCATCATTAGAATCCATTATATGAATTGGCTCTATATCTTTTCCAAAGATTATAGCACCAGCAGATCCACCATAAACTATTCCATCATTATTAATATACTCTCTTAATTTTTCAAATGCGCCACTATCTTTAATACCTTTTAATAATTTAAATGTATTTCCACCGCCAATAAAAATTGCACAATAATCAAAATAATTTTTACTAGCAAATTCTTCAAATGTTCTAACCATTTCTATACTAGGAATATTAACACTAGATAATTCTTCAGTAATCCATTCTAAACAACCATCATAAGGACGTTTAATTTCATCCATTGCAAGAGGAACATATAGTAATGGTTTGGTATGATCGATAATATCATTGAAAACTTTATTAGCCTCAACAGTTTGTTCTCTAGAACCTCCACCACATAATATTAGCTTCATATTTATCACTTCCTATATACAATTATAACATATAAAAAAACATAAGATTTATTATCTTATGTTTTTATTTCTTGTTAGTATTAAAACTGCATCATTCATATTAGCAATTGGAACGGTAGATAAAGATGTATCAAATGTTTTAGTTTGATAATTACCCAAAATAGATTTATAAATTTCTAAAACTTTCTCATATCCAAATGAAATATCATACAAATAAGCAAAATAAATATTTTCAACATTTTCAGAAAACTTTTGCATTAGATAACAATAATTTTCTGTTGGATTACTATCATACATACACTCAGCATAATCAGATATAGTTGATAAGAACATATAGTCATATTGTTTATCTAAGGTTAAGTCTTTTAAATTAGTTTGAATATAATTAATATTAACGCTATTAATTCTACTTTTAATATCTTCATAAACATATTCATCAAAATATAAATTACAATATGATAACGAATTAGGATCAACATTTTGGCATCCAAATAAAGAAGACTTTCTTAAACCAGACCAATTGTTATGAATAATATAACTTTTGCCAAGCCAAAAGTCTTTTGAGTCCTCAGGCATATCTAGACTATCGATTATATCATAATCAATAGTATTTTCTCCATAAATAAAGGCATGAATATAATTATGATATGATAAAGTTTTAATAGCAGCAATTCTTAGATCAAAATAATACTTAGCAAGTGGATTAACATCAAACACTGTAACATCACTTGCTCCCCTTGAAATAGCATTAATAACATGATCAGAAGATCCGGCAACGCTAACAATTTTTTTATTTGTTAAATCTAAATCATGCATATATCCAGCAACATTTTCGTTTGTAAAAGGATATATAAAATTAAACTCGCAAAGAAGTTTGCTATCTTTACCATTAGGATTTATTACACTGTTATAGCCACAATCATTAAGTAAAAACATACATATCACCGCAGTTGAATATTATAGCACAAAGATTTTCAAAATAAAGATTATATTATAAAAAATAAAAAAACATAAGATTTATTATCTTATGTTTTATTTTTTTAATACTTACCTATTTTCATATGGATAACTACATAGTACTTTATCTAAATATTTAATACCACAGAAATACTTACATATAGTTGTATTTTTAATACAACATTTATGTACACTTGTATTTTCTTCTTTATTCCATGGACATGATTCTTGTTTTCAATCTATTTTAGATGAATCAGTAGTTAAATCAATATCCATGTTAGCTCCACTTAACTCTTTTATTTTTTCATTATTCATGGTTATCTCCGATTTTTTTAATCTCTGTAATCATTCTTGAGTGATATCCATTATTTTCATAAAAATTTTTACCTACTTCATTATAAGCAAAGACATCAACTAAGATATATTCACAACCAATAGATTTAAAATAATCTTCCATATGCTTTATTAATTTTTTACCTATTCCTTTGCTTCTTGTTTTAGATGTAACAATAAGTTCAGTTATAATACCTTGTTTAGGACATTTATAGTCTAAATAATCTTCTTCATACTTTCTTTCTATGCCCATTATTAAACCTAGTACTTTATCATCATCTATATATAAATAACATTTACCATTATTTTTAGATACTTCTTCTAAATCAAGTATAGCTTTTTTATCATGATAATCTTTATGTAATAAATCAAGATTATCTTTATCTATAGATATAATATATTCTTCTAGCTCAACTAATAAATCTTTAACATTCTCTAAATATTTATCTTCATATTCTACTATCATACTAATACTTCCTTATATATTTTTATTATAACATATATACAAATTAGTATATTAAAAGCTTACTACAAGAATTATGTTAGTTTTAAATATTTTACATATAATATAATTGACAAGGTGGTACTATTTTGGTACTATTTAGTCAGTGAGTGAGTAGTTCGCTGAGTTACTGGAGGGTACATTTATTTGTACCAGCAAGCTTTGACTTGTGGGGTCCTCTAGTCAGGGGAAAGCTCACTTTTTTTATTTTATATAATTAAGTAAATTATTATACTCAACTAGACCAGTTGCATTAGGAACAACTTTTAAACCGTAGCTTGTGACATTCCCTTTTCTACAGTAAAACTTGTTTTTTATAATCTTTAGTAAATCATAATATGTTTCATTATTCTTTGTCAGTGACTGAAATAATACGCTACAGCAGCTATCGCTAAGTTGAAGTAATTTCATATTTTGGTTAGGAACAATTTTAATATTTTTAATCTTTGATGTATCGACATTAAATTTATCATTATTCTTATCGTTTAAATATTCTAACAATCTAGTAATTGATAAATTAGTACGTGAACTAATATATATGTTAGCTATGGCTTTTTTCTCATTCATAAGCCAAGCAATTCTTTCGTATAAATAACCACTAAAAAAGTGATATATATCATTTGAAGGAAGAAACTTAACATTGTATGTATCAACAATAACATTAATTATTACAATATCAAGATTTGATATAGTATCAAGAATCATTCTTTTATTTGGAATCCCCTTTAAACCATTCCAGTGTAATTGAGTAGTATTTTTCATTTCAAGATTTTCTTTAATTAAATCCACGCTCTTAGATATTTCTAAATCTTTATCCTTATCAACAACAAGAGCTGTTAAAATAAAGTATTTAGAACCTCTACCTATGCCTTCATCGCCTGATTCGTCAATATACACATTATACTCTTTTTGTTTCAAAGCTTGATTACCTACAGATATCATATATGCCACCTCCCATGATGCCCAAAACTCTGCAGAAATATTAATTCAAACAAATTATATCACATAATATTCAAATTAAAAGACATAAGATGCATATCTTATGTCTTTTTAATATTTTATTTTGTATATTTACATTTAGGGTAATTAGAACATCCATAGAAAGTCCCATATTTACTTTGCCTTAATACTAGCTCTCCCCCACATTTAGGGCATCTACTTGAATCACTTTTATGTTCTTCTTTTATATTAGTAATATGTGTTTTAACAGCATTTTTATCAGTTATATTATAACTTAATAATTTATTATATATTTCTTCATAATTAGGAAGTTTCTCTTCAGTAGTTTCTATAATAGTTTTATATAAATAACCAGGTCTTAATAACTCTCCATCATGTTTTATATTAAGTTTAACATGCTTACTAGGTATATATACTAAGTTATATAATTTACTCTCATCTATACTAAGTAGTTCAGAAATAGACTTAACATGACCATAGTTTTGTCTTATGGGATTAGTATATTCATACTTTTTTCCTCTTGTATGTCTTATCCATTTATAATCATACTTACTACCAGTTATATATCCATTATACTGTTTAGTTTCTATAACAAATATTCCATATATAGATACTACTACATGATCTATTTGATGAGTTTTATTATTAACATTAATAAATAAATTATTTATTATTTTATATTTATCTTTAGGTAACTTTTTCAGTTCTTTCTTAGCCCAGTATTCACCAAACCAACCAAGTATTTTTGCTAGAAAGTATTTATTAATAATATAAGCTACAATAGCAAATATCCATGCAACTATAAAAAATTTATTAGTAAAAGTATTATATAAAACTTGCTTCATAAGTTTACTCCTTGTATATGGTTATTATGCTATATATATCTATTTTTTTGAGCTTTCCAATATTAATGCTGCAGCTATCTGAGAAATGATCTCAATAGTCAGGCGTTCAATGCCCTTTAACCTAGTTTTTATTTCTTGCCAAATTTTGGGGCTTCGTATTGAATCAAGAAACTCATAACCTTTAGCAGATATACTCGAGATTATGATAATAGGTTGCTCACTAAGTATCCATTTTTCAGTTCTAGCATTTATTATCATTGATTCTAGCAACCTTTCACATGTATAAAGAATATCACTCTTAGAATATTTTTTTAATGTAATACTATTTGCATGAATCTCTTTTCCATAATCGAGATTTTTTTCAAGATATAATAACAAATCGCGAATACAGTCTTTTTTTAATTTCATATATACCTCCAATATTTATATATATTATATCAAATCTAAAATCGCATTTACAAAATATATACTTAAACAATTATTTATAATTAAAATGTTAATTTTTATATGGTTTATTATAAAATCTGGAAATCACATATGGTGGAAGTATTGCATGGTAATTTAACTTTGAAACAAAACTATTATTTATTAATTCAGAATAATAAGCATTGTTTTTATAGTGAGGATATTTATCAAGTATCGAGATTACATAATCTCGAAGCACTTCAAATGTTACGTTTAAATACCAAATAATGGGAGTTAACGTGATTGTATTAATATTTAAACACTTTTCCCTATACTTTAATCCGAATATTTGACTTGACTTACTTCCAACTGAATACATATACCTAATATTGTGAGCCTCATGAATAGATTTATTTCTGATTAATAGTAAATCTTTTAGCGTTTTGTTCAGAGGTTTTGATTCTAAAATGCAATTGTATGATGATGATAAGAAACGCCTTTTTCTACGAATTAAAAGTGGACCATTTTGTGAAAGTTTAAGATTGCTTGTTCTCTTCTTTCTATAAAAAGGCATAATCACGTAAATATCAAAAGTTATTTCTTTTAGCATAGATTCTACTTTATACGGATTAATATTATATCCTTCACTGAGTATCAAATTAAATTTTCTATTAATCTCATGTAATATATTAAAATATACAACTATTTGAGTAATATACTTTTCATCAGCATTCATGATTATACCTCCTTAAAAATTAAAAAAGCATATCCCATCTTAATAATGAAATACACTCTATTATTAATATCAATATATCATATAGAAAAATAAAATCAATATATTTATTCCTCTATTTTTAATAAATCTTCATTTATTATAACAGGTTTAGATCCTTCTTCATTAAATATAGGATCTTCATATAATAAAGGAGATACATTATATAAAGTATCTAATACTTTATAATTAGAATTTTCATCTAATATATTTATTCTTTCTATTTTATTAAAAAGACTTGCTCTATTCAGGGTGGCCTGCTCTCTTGCATTTAAAGAGAGCATATATGTTTTTTTATGTCTAAAAGGGCTATTTTTGATGAAAAAGTGCTATTTTATTGATGATTTTTTCGTAATTTACCATGTTAGTTTAGCTCTATCGTACGCAAATCGTACGCAAAATAAAAAACACCGAGTCAATTACTCAGTGTTAATTTTGATTAAAATAAATCTTCTTCGTTTTCTGATTTAATGAACGCCATTATATCTTCTAGATAATCATCATAATCTTCTCTTAATGTCAAAGTATTTGGGTTCCATGTATTTGTGAATACCTTTTCAGATAAATATTTCATACCACCTTCAGCATACTCAACAACGTCATTTTTTAAATAACTCTTAATTTCTTCTTGGTTATTAATTGCATCAACATCTTGTTTATCATTTAGATATAGTGTAAAGAATATATCTGTACTATCTGGAGTAAAGAAGTCAGCATGCATATCTAATCCAGGTTCGAAACTCTCTTTAATATGTTTTTTAAATCCAATTGAAGCTGCTAGGAAAAATAATTCTTGCATATTGGAAAACAAATGCTTTTTATTTACTAGTGTTTCATATATATCATTATATTTTTTTCCTCTTTTGAAAACAAATATTCCAAATATTTCTTTAGAATTACGCATTATTCTCACCTACACCTTTCTTTTTTGGCTCGTATAAATTCTTATTAATTTCTGAAAGTTTAGTTCTACCCTTTTGATCACCATCATCTAGAATATACATTTTTCCCCACTTGTTAGTTCTTAATAATTCGTTATATTCAAATTCAGTCATTTCAGTATCTGTAACAAGAAGAATCCATTGTCCAACTTTCTTTGATAAACAATTAATGATTTTACTTCTGTTTTCACCAGAAACTCTTCCAAATGGAGTATCCATAAATAATGGAATATTAATAGAATTATTACATGCAATTTCAGCTAAACCTACAATTACAGCAAGAGAAACAATTTGTCTTTGTCCTGATGAAATATCTTGTAATATTGATGTATTATCCCATCCTCTAACAATTATTTCATATTTTTCACCAATTTCTATTTTGTTAATTAAATTCTTATCTTTATCAGATATTAATTCTCTAAATGTATCAGTAGCTTCAGAAGATAATTTTTCACGCATCTTCAAACTATATTTTTCTCTAATAGATGTGAATAAACTTGAAAGCTCTTCTAAATACTCAGACTTTCTTATTTCTGTATTTTGACTTTGTTCTGCTTTCTTTAATTCTTTGGCTTTCAATTCTAACTCTTGTAATCTAGAATCAAATTGTGCTATAACGTTAGTTATTACAGCATGGTTTCTAAGAAGTTCTTCTTTATCTTTAACTCTTTGTTCCTTTGCCATTTGATAACCCCTAAGGTCATCTTCTTTCATACTTGAATTAGATACTTCAGCATTTAATTCTTGTAAACGTTTTGTAACTGATTCAATACCTGATTTGTTAGATTCAATTTTATCTAAATAATCATTTATACTATCTAAAGAATTCTTGCTTCTTTGAATATTAACTTTTAAGTTACTTGATAACGCAGATATATCACTTTGGCCTGAAACTTTTTCTTGAAGTACCTTTAATTGACTTATATAAGCATGGGCAATATCGTTATCATTAAAATTACGCCCACAACATAAGCATTTATGTTCAGCTAACATTTCATCCAATTTATCAACTGAAATAATAACTTCATTAGTACTTATAGCACTATTTAATAAAGATTGAGCTTTAATTAAATGACCATCTAATACTAAATTGCTACCATTTTCTTGAAGAATCTTTTTCAATTGTTCTCTGTTTTGTTGTAAATTTTCTTTCTTAGAAGATTTTAATTCTTCTTGTGTATTAATACTTTCATATATTGTTTTAATATTTGAATTCTTTTGTAATTTTTCTTCATACTTACTTATATCTTCATTAGCAGAGGCAATCTTTTGTCCAACTTCATCAAGTTCAGATTGCTTTTCTGTTAACTTAGTTTTAAGCGATTCAATTTCGTCCAATATTTGTGATAATTCAGAAGATGGATTATTATTTCTAATAGTTCTTTGTTGTTCTCTAACAGCTGAATCAACAACTTTTATTGCTCTATCCAAATCATCAATTTGCAATAACTTAGTAATTCCATTTTTTATAGCTTCTCTCATCTCTTTATCTGTTTTAGATAAACTTTCAATTTGTTCACCATCGAAGAAAAAGAAATCTTTTAAGCCATCATCTAAGATATCATTTATTATTTTCTTTACTTCATTTTTATCTTTGATGACATTAGGTGCATAGTTACCTGCATCATCAATTATTTGCATTTCAACATCTAATTCATCATTTTCTTTAATCTCATCATTTACGCTATTCTTTTTACCATCTATTGAACGAGTAATAATATAATTCTTTCGACCGTTACTCATTTCTAATGTTACAGAAGCAGTAACAACTTTATCCTTATTTTCATCTAAATAATTAAAGTTAATTAAATGTACTTGTTCAGATTCACCATTGTTTTGAGATTTTTTTTCATTTGATAAACTCTTTTCACCATATAAGCAAAAAATCATTGCTCTATATATACCTGTTTTACCACAACCATTTTCTCCTTTAACAACAGTTATATTATTATTAGATTCATTCGAAAATTCTATACTTTGGCTTCCATAGAATTGTCTAAAGTTATTTAATGTTATTTTCTTTAAAATCATTCTTGGTCACCCTTATTATCCTTTCCTTTTGCAATCAATTCATAGATATCATCTTGAATTTGATTTTTAATTTTTTCATCAGACGAATCACCATTGGTGATTGAATTAAGGATTTTTAAAGCTTCTTCTTTAACTGCATCACTAAATTCACTTTTTTTGATTTCATCCTCTAAAGAAATGTTTATATTATTCATCCTCTTCTACTCCTTCCTTAACTTGTTTATATAATTCAGCAGGATCAATATGTAATAAATATTCTAAGTCATATTGTTCAAGTTCTCTCTTTACAATATTCATTGCTTCTACCTCATTTGAAGCGCACGATGCAAATTCTAGCAATCGTGGTAATTCTTTATTAATAATACTCAAATCTAAACTATCACCATTATCAAATCTACTACTAATGCTCTTGTCTGGCATAACGATCATGTCATAGATTTCTGCATATTGCTTTCCTTCACATTTTCTAAGTATTCTACCACGTCTTTGTATAAATTGCTTTGGATTAGAATTGCTCCCCATGAAATAAGCTATTTTAGTTGAAGGAACGTCTACTCCCTCATCTAAGCATCGTATAGCCACTAAAATTTCTAATTTACCATCGTCAAATGCTTTTAAAATATCTTCCCTATCTTTTATTGAAACTGTGCTATCAAACTTATGAGTCCTATATCCAAGTTTACTTATTGGAACCGTCATTTCATCTATTTGTTTTTCACCACAATATACTAAGATATGACTTCTATCATCTGTATCAACTCTTTCTTTTAACAAATCAACTGTATATTGTTTTTTAGACTCAGCTAAAACTATTATTTTAGCTCTTTCTTGTCTTAATCTATTCAATTTTTCTTTATCTTCATCTGCTGAATCTTCATTGATAAATGTAGACATCTTGGCTATTTTATTAGTTAATTCATTATATTTATAATACTCATCATAATTTAGTGAAACTATTTGAGGATAATAATTATATTTAACCAATTTGTTATTTTCAATAGCTTTCTTCAACGAATACTCATATACAACTTTATCAAAGAAATCCATTATAATTTTAGTACCTTCAGGGTCAAGCCATCTAGCAGGTGTGGCAGACAAACCAATTCTATACTTGAATTGTTCTATCATAGCTTTCTTATATTCACCTGAACCAATATTATGACATTCATCAGCTATCATACACAAATTCTTATTTACTCTAGAAATCATTGAAGTAAATTCTTCCATAGAACCTGTTGCATAAGTAGTAATTACAGCAACAAAATTTGTATTATTAATATTAGTATTGTAGTTTCTAATTAGTCTGTTTAATTTATCAATCCAACTACTTTTAGCGTTATAACATAGTAAAGGCATAAAGCCAAACATATTCTCGAATTCTTTGCTCCATTGATCTACTAAATGAGTAAGTGGTGCATAGATTACAACAAAACATTTTTTGTTTTCTTCATAAATATCATTTAACGCAAGTAAACTTGTAATTGTTTTACCTGTTCCCGTTGCCATGCTGAATATTCCACGCCAGTCGTTTTCTTTTAAACTATTTATTGCTTCTTCTTGATAATCTCTTTTTTCTATTTTCTTCTTTTGCTTTTGTTTTTGTGTTTTATAAGGTCTTTCATTTGAATAAGCATAATCCGTAAACACTTTAGTTATAGCCTCTGATGCAGGAAAAATTTCATAAAAATCATTTTCTTGATTCCACATCTCGTCAAATCTTTTAACATGTTCGCATATATAATCATCTTGCCCTGGAATCCAACTCTTGAAAGTAGTAACACCTTCACCATTAAAAGTAGCTTGTAAAGAATCATTTAATGATCCATGCAATACAACTACATTATTTTCAAAATCTTCAAATATAGCTAATTTATCATGGTAGTCACCATTATTCTCTTTACATATTGCTATCTTTAATTCAATAATTCCATCCGCTATAAGCCATGAAAATAAATTTAAAGCTTCTTTTCTATCAGCGACCTGAAATTCACTATCTATTGTTTTTTTAATTATTGATTTAAGTAATTCATCTTTTTGTGCTAAAGTTCCTGTCCTAATTGCATTCCATTCTTCATCACTCATTTTAGGAGATGTTATTAATTGAATTTTTCCCCCATTTTCAACAATACCATATAATCCTTTTGATACAAGTTGTATCCATGAAGCCGAAAAGTAGCCAACACCTCTTCTATAAAGTTTTGAATTACTTAATAACGGTATCACCAATTTATTATTAATATTTGAAGTAGAAGTTTCATAAACCAAATCAATATTCAAATCTTTAAAGCTTTCCATATTAGCACCTCCTTAATCTACCATAATCATCAACAACGATTTTTCTAAAATCATTTGGCAATGTATCACTAATTAATCCTTTTGATTGAAGTTCCTTATATAACTGATTTACATTATCAATTAAATAATAATTATTTTCGTTATATACATATACCAAAAAATCGATATAATTGTTAATATTTAAATCTTTTCTAACTAATATACCTTTCTCTGTATACAACATTGGTCCAGGTATATCGATTACTATATATTTATCACTTGGATTTTTAATTAATACTGATCTTAATAAGTATTCATTCCAAGAATATTCGATTCTTGGCATTCTAAATAAATCTCCATTTTTTTTCAAATCTGATAATGGAATATATTTTTTTCCATCCATATTTTTATCAATTAAGTTATATATTTCAGAAATGACTTCTGATGATATTTCAATATCACTCGTGAAATCAGTTATATTAATTTGATATAATTTATCAAATCTATTTTTTAACACATCGTATATTCTATTTGCATAGATACCTTTTTCTTCAGCATATAACTCATAACCTTTTCTGGTTATAATATCATTATTGTTTAAATATAAATCAAAGAAGAAATATTCATCTAAGTTAGCATCTGTTTGTTCCTTGCACACATATAAACCTGAAATAAAATAATTTGTTAAATATTTTCTTAATGCATTACCTAATGTGTATTCATCAATTATTTTTTCTTCCTCTAAATATATGTTAAACTTGTTCAAAAGGTGTTTTAAACTAATATAACCATATTGAGAATCTATATTATTTTCAATATAATTTTCTATTTTTTCTAACAATTTATCAGATAATCTATAATTATCATAATATATTAGATTTTCCTTATTATGGCATTCATGTATTTCTGTTGAATTGAATGTCAAATTTAATAAGAATGGACCTGATAATCCAAATAAAGAAATAATTTTTTCTTTAGGTATCCCTTCATTATAATTAGTATCATTTTTTAAATAATCAACTAAAGCTAAATCTCTTGTAACACCTTTATTGCCATTCTTAGCTATCCAAAAATTATTATAAACAAACTCACCAGGATAATAGTATCTTAACACTCCATATATGTATGAATAATTATCAATACCATAACTATTTAATTCTTCCTTAAAAACATTATATACTTTATCAGCATATATGGAAGGAACGCCTTCGTGTTCAAATAAATGAAGAATATATTTGCGTATTACTTCTAATAAATTTTTATCAATATTAACATTGTCTATATGAATATATGTATTAGGTCCACGCAGTATAACGTCATTTTCTCTTTGAAGCTTAGCGGTCAAATTTCTAACTGAAAGTTCTGATTTTTCACCTGTTATTTCAAAGTATTTTTGTTTCATTAAGTCACAATTTTTTTCATCAAATGTCATACCATCAGGGAAATATTCTTTTAAAATATTAGAAAAAATATCATGAATATAAATTCCCTTTTTCATAAGCATGTTACCAACTTGTTTATAATTACAATTATCAATCATTTTATTAAAATCATCACACGTTAAATATTTTTCAAGACCATATTTATTTATTATTCTATTTATTTTGTTTTTGATCTCTTCTAATGTTGTAAAATTTTTACTATTTTCATCTTCACCATTTAAAATTGATTCAATTTCTGAAAAGAAAATATTACACTCAGGGAAATTATCAACGATAAATATTTTATTTATATATTCATTATGATAAAATTCACTTCTATTCTTCAAAATATAAAACATTACTTTTGACTTATTAGTATCATCAAAAATCTCATCTAATATCCTTACATCAATACAAATGTAGTCACTATTTTTTAATACAATATCATATAATATATTTGAAATAGCTCTAAAAATTCTCAATCCCTTTGCTTCTTGTTGTCTAATTCTTTCTCTTGAAACATTATTATCATTTCCAAGTTCCTCTAAGGTTTTATTATTAATTACTCTTTCAAACACTATTGAATATAAATCATTATTGTTTTCTATAGCTTCAGAATATAATATTTTTACTAATTCGCCAGGAGAAGAAACATTATATTTTTCATCCATAAGCTTTTTTGTGATTTCATTATTTTTAGTTTTGCCCAACATCTTAATACTTTTTAATACCGAAGGTAAGTCCTGACTAACTAAATCACGCACATAAATATAATTATTCTTTTCACAAAAATCAGTGAAACTTGAAAGACCCGAATCCTTAAATAAGTCATCAATTTTAATGTTATATAAACTTTCTTGTATAGAATGTTTTTTTATTGTTTCTCTAATAGGATTATTTATAAAATCAAACAAACTTGCTTCAATATTAATTATTTTACATTTTCCAAGTCCACTCAGATTATAAAGATCTGCTTTTAATAAATCCTTAACAGTTCTATAACCGTTTTCGTATAAGGTATCAACTGTATTTTTAGTACCAATATTTGGTATTTCCTTTATTTCAATATCACCAATTTCTGGCCCTATATTTAAAAAGTAATATGTTTTAAGATAAGCTATAAAAGTTTCATAATAAAGAACAATATCTTTATCAAAATCATATATATTAGGATCTGATATTAAATCAATTACTTCAGTATAATTGTTTTTTGTACAGTAGTGATCAAATTTTACATTTCTAAAATTAAAGTAATCGGTTATCAGAATGTTTCGAAAGTCTTTAATGTTGTAATTTTCATCAAACCATTCTGAAATTAATTTTAATTTTTTTACATCATATCTATTAAAATATGGAACTGAAGAAACTATATCATCTAAATTTTTACAAAAGTCTTCTATCCTAGATATTGATCTTTCAGCAAAAACATCTGATAATTTTCCTAGTTTATTTAAACTAATAATATCAGTAATATTAATTGAAGAATTATAATCAATTGTTTCTATAATAAAACCAGCATTCCTAAATTCATTTTCTACCATATCTGTTGAGATATTCTTATTAAAAACTAGGAACCCTTCCAGAGGAATATAATCAAAGAATAAATCGCTATCTATACTATACTTTTGAACAAATCCACTTAATCCTATAATATTAAAATTAATTTTCTTGAAACAATCTTCAAAATTGGTATTAATTCTTATTATTTTTTTAGGATCAAAACTTTTTGGTAAAAATGCAGATTCATTATTTGTATTAAAAGTATATCCTCTAAGTGCTAGTTCTTCAATTAAATAAGAACCATTGATCCTATCATATCTATAGTAGCTTCTTAAAGTATTTAAAGAAAATGATTTTTCATTGTAATCTATTTTTTCCATGATGAAAAAATCAGAAATTATTTTCGAATTTCTAACATCAAAATAAGACCACTCTGGTTTAAGAACTACTTCTTCCAAAATACTACCTCCTAGCTGAAATTACAATCTAACATCCATTGTATCCATCCTCTAACAGTACTAGCTCTACGTTTTAGTGTATCATCAGACAGAACAATTCCATCTTCTTTCATAACTGAACATATATATTCAATAGAAGGAATGTCATTGATTTTTACAGCTTCTTTAAACACTTTGTTAAATACTCTGTGTTCTATAACTTTAGTAAATAGTTTTTTATTTCTTTGATTTTCAAAATTAGCGCATGTCACAAATCCGTCTTCTGTCAAGTAGTAATTTCCATCTTTTTTAGATTTTTCAGCCAACCCTAAATATCTTAAAGCATCGATGTAATATTTTCCTTCTCTGTCAGCAAATCCTATACATTGAGAAATTAGTGATGCTGTATTTACATCTGAGTAAACTAAATCTAAAGTTTTTATAACAATATCAAATGAATTGGCTTGAGGAAAAGGAATATCATCAGCATTATCTTCAACTAATTCAACATTATTTGCTATAAAATTTTTTTCATTTAAATCAATCATATGTACCTCTTAATAATTTGTAATAATTACTTCTTCTACTTTTCCTCGTTTTTTACCATTAGCATTAATATTTCTTTGTGCTTTTATTACATGAATATTGAAATCTTTATATAATTCTTTAATTAATTTAGTATTGTGATTAGACAACATTACATAGCATCCTTTATCAGATAGCTTTTTAAATAATTTACTAAGTCTTTCTTGTTCACATTTTCCAAAACCAAACTCAGTATAATCATTAAATGTAGATGTATCCGAATCATAAGGTGGATCAAAATATATAAAATCTCCTTTTTTTGCTCCTTTTACTGCATCCTCAAAATCACCGGTTAAAATTTTTACATCATTAAAATTTAAGATACAATGAACAATGCCAAGATTTTGTCCTTCATAGGTATTTACTTTATTTTTCTTACCAAAAGGGACATTAAATTCATTCCTGCTATTAACTCTATATAATCCATTAAAACACGCCTTATTTAAATAGATAGTTCTTGCAGCTCGTTTATAATCCGAAATGTGAGCAAACTTAATCCTATCTTTATCAATATTTCTTATTTCAAAGTAATATTGTTCTGAATGATTTGCTTCATGATGATCTAGTTCATGACACATTTTTTCGAATTTACTGTCATCTTTAATACAATTATAAACATTTGTAAGTTCAGCATTATAATCATTTAATACTGCTTTTTTTGGAGATAATTCAAAAAAGAGAGCTCCTCCACCAACAAATGGCTCATAGTATGTGCCAAATTTTTCTGGTAATAGTTTTTTTATATCACTCATAACTTGGCGCTTCCCACCAGCCCATTTAACAAACGGCTTACCTTTTATCATTGTTAGTCCCCCAATCATTGTAGCAACTATATAAATTATATCATACATACTTCAACAAATATCGACAAAATACATAAATTATACAAAAAAATAACTAGAAGTCAACTTCTAGTTATCTATATCTATACTACTTCTATTAGTAATTTCTTTTATAGCATATAATTCATCTTGATGTTTAGGAAGATTATATTCTTTATAATAACCTACTTCTTTTATTATACCTTCCATATCATCATATTTTCTTTTATATAATACTTCATCACCAATTTTAAAATCATTTAAATCACTAATGCAGTAATCTATTACTGATGAAGTATAATCAGGTTCTACAAATATAACTCTTGTATATTTATTATCTATATTATCTTCAAGCTTTAATATTTTATTTAATATATCTTCATACATATTTTTTATATTTATATCTTTTTCTTTATTAATTAAATAAGATATTTCTTTTTTAAGTTCACATATATCACTATTTATATTAATATTTGAATTTCTAAGTAGATTAGCTTCTTCTTTAGTAAATTCATCTAATATATCTGATTCTTTATATAAATACATGTTACCTCCATATCATAATTCTATTTAATCTTCTTAAATGAAATTTTTTTGGTATCATAGATTTTAATAAACTCGTTAAAAAGTTCTTTCTTATCATCAATTTTATTACTTTTTAAATATTTAAACATATCATAGTAATTCATATAATATGTATTCCTAAATAGATCAATTTTTTTATAAACATCTAAAAGTTCATCCATAGAAATTACGATGTCATTTGCTCGTAAAAGATCAATTATTTTTAAATCAACATATACATAATAAAGGCCAAAACATTTGTAATAGCTATTTTTCTTAAAATATTTTTTTCTAAAAATATATCCGAAAATATGAAGGCAATTATAATTTTCAATTATCTCGTCAATAATGTGAGGCATTATGTAATTAAAATTATAGAAGTCCTGAATTGGATTGTATTCAATTTTATACTCGTACTGATATAGTAAATTGACTTCTAATAGATCACAGGTAGCATCAGATGCATAAGAAACATTATCATGTAAAAATGACATTGTATCTCTTACAACAGCTTGAACTAATTTTCTTTTTTTGCTAATTGGAATACGAAATTCATTTTGTTCAAATATATCCTGATATGTTCTCAAATACATATATAATTTTTCATAATAATTCTTGTACAACTTTTTTTGCTTAACATCTATATCTATTAATAAGCTAAATAAAATCGGAAACATAATTGAAAGCATTAAAAACAAGTTATCATTATTTATAACTATAATTCCAAAAAGATCAACTAACAATAAAACTAAAATAATCAACGTATTAATTAGATATTTTTTGTTCATAAAACCACCTAAAAAAATTATAACATATATATATAATAGATGTATAATATCCGTAGTGATAAACATGAAACATGATGATGATAAAACTTTTATTGAAGAATTTGCAAAAGAAGTACTTGAAGAAAAACAACTACTTAAAGATCTTGTTAAAAGTGAATCTCCAGATTACATAGTTAAAGATAAACGTATCGGTGTTGAAGTTACAAAAGTGTTTGCAAACAGTAAATTAGATGGGTATACAAAAAAATATGGGCACAATATAAAAAATATAAATAAATATAATATAGGATATGAGAAACTTGGTGGAAAGGTCTTACGAAAAAATAGTGTACTAGCAAAAATATTAAAACTTAAAAATAGTCCTTATCATAAAGACTATATACATATCCAAACAGGATATAACGATAATGATTTTAATGATATTAATAAAGCAATAATAAAAAAACTAGAAAGACTAAATAATAAATACCGTACCAGAAATGATATAGACAACTTTCAGTTGGCTATAGTAACACCTATGCACTTTACACAAGATAACATAACAAAAGAAGTACAAGAGATAGAAAATATACAAAAAAACTATGAATACAAATATGAATACATATACATAATCATAATCAATAAGCAAGTAATTGTATTTAATACAGAAGATAATAGCTACAAAACAGTATAGCTTCCTCCCAAATCTAATATACATTAGATTTGGGTAATAATAAAAAAGGATAGATAAACTATCCTTTTTATTTTAATACTCTATATTTATATAATTATTATCTTTACTTATAATATCTTTTGTGTTGTTTAAAGGAAATGGTACTTCATTTTCTTTATATACTTCTATACTTATAACTTCAGCTTTAACTAATTCACCATTTCTATCTACTATAACTATATCTCCTTCATCTAAATCATATTTATTAGTTTTATAATAATATGTTTTACCATCCATAGGTTCATCCATATATAGTACACTTATATATCTATATAATTTTATTTTATCTGACACATATATCATTTTTTATAAATTATAACATAAAGAAAATAATTAAAAGAAGGATAGTTTACAACTATCCTTCTCTATACAATTAATTAATCTTCTTAGTTTCAGCCGGTTGATTTAACATAAATTCAGAAGAATATTCAAGTAAACTTTTAATTGCTTCAGGAGTGTACACATCAACTTCAGCATGTCCGTATAGCATTGAGATAAGTAAATTACCAGTATCAGAATCAAGTTTTATTGAAGTGATTTTTCTAGTTCTTGCAGTAAAACAACCCTCAAAGCCATTTTCACCAATAACTCCAATTATATCATCTAACGCAATATATATTTTGTTATTCTTTTTATCAACAGTTAATCCATTAAAATCATAACTATGTTGTTGATTTCCATGTGTACTTATACTTCTGTCATCCAAAGAAGAAATTAAACCAGTGATTTCATCAATATGTCGTTGAAAAACACCACTTTGTGTACCCACATAAATATCGTTAGCACACACATCCAATGATACAGCATTAGCATTAGGTATGGTTTTTTCCCTATCAATAGTACCAGTAGCTTTATCCAAAAAATAAATACAATCGGATTTTACATCATAAGCCAAAACATAATTATCGCCAACAGCTACGCCTTGAATACTTGCGGAAGGCATTGGTGTTCTCCAAACTTCCTCAAAAGAACCTTGTTTGAAGCATGCTACAAATGGATTTCTAGAGTTATACACCCCACAATATAAATAATCATGGTCAGAATCAATTTTAAATATACCACTATCTGTATCAATAGTTTTAACAAACTTACCAGAAGGATACTCAAAAATTTCAATAAAATTGGTTGCTGTAGCTTTAGCAATACCTTTTCTACCATCTTCTAATCTTACAAAGCAAGAGGAAACAGCAGAATAATCGTTACTTGTATAAGTTAGAATTTTTCCTTGTTCTTCTAAACTTTTAGTATAAACGCGTATCGCATCTCGAGCTTTTTGAATTTGAGTTTGCTCTACAGGAACAAGAGAATAATCAATTTCTTTCCATTCATCACAAACATCAGACCATTCAGCAAATTTACAAGGTATTATCAGATTTCCATCTTTATCAGCTACGCCATATAAGTCGTCCTTTTGAACAATATATCCTCCGTGATGAGGAATTACATTATCAAATTCCATTAAATCACTTCCTTGTGATAATAATAACAAAAGCTCACATATGTTTATACATATATTTATAAACTTATACAACGAATTTACAATCAAGTCTTTTTATTTTAATACTCTATATTTATATAATTACTATCTTTACTTATAATATCTTTTGTATTATTTAAAGAAAAGATAGTTATCAAACTATCCTTCTTCTTTTATTTAACTAAATTATATGATTTATCTATTAAAAATGTTATTTCATCTAAACTAAGTGTATCATTTAAAACTATAGATATCCAATCAACCTTACTCATGTGATAAGCTTTATAATAACCATTTTTATTAAGTAACTCTATTATTTCATCTCTATTAAGTTTAACATTTAAAACTTCTACTTCACCATGTTTATTCTTATCAAGTTTAGAGTAATCAACATTCATAATAATACCAAACCATTTATTAGTATCTTTATTTCTATATACTCCACACCCAGGAAGCCTATCCCATAAAAATTCTGGATCTATATTATATTTATCTTTAATGTATTTATTAACTTTATTAGTTTGATAAAAAATAAAATAGTTAGTATCACATATATTATTTTTTATATCTATTAATATATCTTTATAAGCTTCTCTTACCTTTGATACATATTCACCAGTCATATTAGTTCTAAGAGGTGTATATTCTTCATTAATATCTATATCTATTACTTTACCGCTTATACTACCTTTATTATCTATAGTAATAATAGCTTTAAACTTATCATTAAAAAATATTTTTTCTAATATATAGTTATTATTATTTTTAATAAAACAATATAAAGTTAATTTATTAAAATTAACTTTACTTCTTTTAAAGATGTCATATTCAATATTCATAAAGAATCACCTTTTATATATTATAACAAATAAGTTTATTAATTGATGCATAATCTCTAATATTACATATCTACCTGGTTTAGATATAATTCCAATTGCATTATTTTTTAATGTCCATTCTTTAACGCTTAACTTATAACTATTCAAATCTGATTGACTTTTAATTATGGCGAATTCGCCATAATTAAAATTTGTGGTCAAAAATTTTGACCGCAAATCATCTTTTTCAATATCAGTTAAAACGAATGAATACCTTAAAGGAAATTTGGTTAGATTATTTTTGACTGCTTGATTGATTTCTTTAGTCCCATTTTTACACTGATATAAAACTGCTAAATCAGAATCAAGCATTACTTGTTTTCCTCTTATATTATATATTTTGCTTTTTATATTTATAGATAAATCATTTAACATAATAATTACCACTCCTTACAGGAGAAATACTATATACTACAATAACCAATAATATTGTCGAAACATGTAGCTATTAAAAATAAACTCTAAGGAATTTATTCCTTAGAGTTATTATTTACTATATTGTAGTTATTACTAATAAGAAGATTCATCTGTGTTCTTGCAATATCATTTAGTTTTATTAGTCTATCTCTTTGAGGTATATTCATCTTAATTAGTTCAGCATTAATGTTTTCTAAATTATTTAAAATAACTAAATGCAGTAAATCAGTATAATCTCTTATGTTGCCATCTTTAGATAACTCTTTATTATTATCTCTCCACTCTTTAGCTGTAGTGCCAAAAAGAGCAACATTAAGTAAATCAGCTTCTTCCTGATAAACATATCTTTTTTGTTTTTCTGTTAGTTTAGGAACTATATAATTTTTAACTGCATCAGTATGAACAAAATAATTTATTTTGGTTAATATTCTAGATGCATGCCAGTCAAGTTTATTTTGATATGCTTCACTTTTCTTAAGTCTTTGAAATTCAGTTATAAGATAAAGTTTAAACTCAGGAGAAAGCCAGCTAGCAAATTCAAATGCTATATCACTAACAGCATATGTTCCACTATCATATCTACCAGATTTAGATATCATGCCTATAGCATTGGTTGAATTAATCCATTTTTGAGGAGACATCTTAAAAGTGTTACTTCCAGCATCATTTTTAAACGGGGCGAATTCGCCCCCTTTAAAATCTTTATTATTGATTTCTTCCCATAACCCTAAATACGAAATCACTTCTTTACTTCTCATCCAATCTCTAATTGGAAGTCTTGGTTCATCAGGATCAGCATATCTTGCTAAATCAGTTAATGATATATATTCCCTTCCATTGATTATTACTACTCTTATTTTTTGATTATTAACTACTAATTCTTCTTGAATATTATTTTTAGTCAAAATAAAATCACTCCTTAACGGAGTGATATTATATATTACGAACAATAAAATTCATGTCGTAATATGTTTAAGTTATATAATTTATTCATTTCCTTTTAAACTTGTAACCATATCTATTTTCTTTATCTTACGAGCTAAGAACTTAGATACAACTAAAGATACTATAAATGTGCCAATTGCTGCTATAACATAAGTTTTAGTTGTAATATAAGCACCAAAGTCATAATGTTCTTCTATAGCAGTTTTAAATAACCAATCAGTTAGATAAAAACCTAGTGGTAAACCTAAAATAATAGATATGATAGCAATCCAGTTATTTTGTTTAATAAAGATATTTTCAATTTGTTTATCTTTAAAACCAAGTACTTTTAATGTAGAAAACTGATATTGTTTTTCTGTATAAGATAGTATTCCTAAATTATAAATAATAATGGATCCAAGTAGTACTGCTATACCAATGATTAAAACAAGCATCGTTTTCATCATTGATAACATTCCTTTCATACCATCTTTTAAAGCTTCTTTATCTTGTACTGTATCTACACCATCTATATCTTTTACATTACTTAAATCACTATTAGTATATAAAGCATCTGCTTTATAACTAATATCTAGTGATTCTAAATAATTTCTTGTCATAGATATATTTTGGTTCTGCGGATCTTTATTAAATCCTATGATAGTAGATGTATAGTAAGTATCATCACCATATATATGCCAAGAGATTTTATCTCCTTTTTTATAACCTTTATTTTTAGCTAGTTTATAAGTTACATATATACCTTTATCACTTGGTTTATTTTTTATTTTATTTTTATTATCAATAAATCTAACATAGTTATTTGCATCAGTTACAAAGATGTTATTTGATTCTCTTTTACCATCCTTATCTTTAATTTCAATACCTAATGTTTTAGATGTATTAAATCCATATTTATTCATTAAACTGTTTAAGTCTTCTTCACTTATATTTTCATTTAGATTTAATTTATAATCAAAATTATAAATATCTTCAAATTGAAGTTTAACAAAATAGTTCATTGAATCAAGCATACCTAAAGCACAAACTAAAAGGGTTGCACAACCAACTACTCCAGCAAGGCCCATAAAGGTTCTCATTTTATTTCTTATGATATCTCTTAAATTCCATTTAGAAGAAAAACTTAATTTTTTAAAGAAGCCTTTTTTAGTAATATTTAATGCATTGCCTTTAATGCTTGGTATTTTATTTCTAAGTGTTTCTGCAGGATTTTCTTTTAAGATACTTCTTCCTGTTATATATGTAATAATTGATACTACTAATATAACTAATATAGATACTAAATAACTAGTTGTATTCATTGATGGAGCACCATTAGGTATTTCAAAGAAAGACATCTCTAAATTTATAAATATATTACCTATTACAAAGTAACCAAGTATTAAACCAACTATACTTGCAAAGATACTTATATAATATCCATAACCTATATAATGCATTAATATTTTATGATTACTAAAACCAAGTGCTTTAAGTGTACCTATTTGTACTCTTTGATTTTTAACAACTCTAGTCATAGTTGTTATAACAGATAACATAGCTATAAATAAAAATATTCCTGAAAATACTCCAACATATGTTTTACCTTCATCAATTTCACCTTGATAAGCACTATAAGATGAGGTGTCTTCGATATTTATTATAGCTTTAGCACTTTTAACTTTATCTTCTATTTCTATTTTTGTATCATCTTGTATTTTTTTATTATCTATATCAACCATAACAGTTGGATAAATAATAAATGGAAGTTTACCCTCTATTTCTTTATAAGACATATAAGCAAAACCAAATTCTTTCCTGTCCGGATAAAGTTCTGATTCATCTCTAACATCATATAAGTGATCAGGTACATTTATTAAAGCTAATACTTTTTCTTTTAAGTTAATATTCTCATATTTAACTGTTATAGTATCTCCAACTTTTATGTTATTTTCTTTTGCATAAAATTCATCTAGATAAACACCATGTTTATCAGGATTAAATTTTTCACCTTTAACAACATAAAACTTAGATATATTATTTGTTTCAATAATATTAAGAAGTAAAGTTTTATCTTTATCTGTTAATGCAGTAATAGATAATTTTCTTTCAGCGTCTTTAACATTATCAATTGATTTAATTAAATCTAAATCTTCTTTAGTAAAGTTTTCACCAAGCAGGTTTAAATCTTGTAGATTATTTTCAGTATAAAACTTATCAGAAGTTTTCTTCATACCATCCATATATGCTTCTATACCTGAGTAAGCCATTATACCAATCATAATCATAAGAAAAATAGTTATAAATTGAGATAAATTTTTTCTTATATCTCGAAACATTTTTCTTCTAAGCATAATTACCACTTAACCTCATCAATATTTTTTGGATGTTTGTTAAGTTCACTTGATTCAACTTTACCATTTTTAATTCTAATAACTCTATCAGCAATATCAGCTATTAAAGCATTATGTGTAACAATAATAACTGTTGTATCATTATCACTTTGCTCTCTTAAAAGTTTTAATACTTCAACACCAGTTTTAGAATCTAGTGCTCCAGTTGGTTCATCACATAAAAGTACCTTAGGGTTTTTCATTATTGCTCTTGCAATAGAAACCCTTTGTTGTTCTCCACCAGATAACTCTTGTGGAAACTTATCAGCATGTCTTAAAAGTCCAACACTTTTTAAAACATCTTTAGAATTTTTAGAAGTATTAGTAACATCTTTAATTAAGTTAACGTTTTCATCAACTGTTAGTGTTGGCATTATATTATAAAACTGAAATATAAATCCAACATCATTTGCACGATATCTTGTTAACTCTTTATCAGAATATTTAGCAATATCATTTTCACCAATCATAATTGATCCAGATGTTGCTTTATCCATGCCTCCAAGTAAGTTTAATAAAGTAGATTTTCCAGCACCGGATGGTCCTAGAATAACGACAAATTCGCCTTGATTAATGCTTAAGTCTACTCCATCTAAAGCATTAAACTTTTGTTCACCTATAATGTAAGTTTTTCTTACATTTGTAAGTTCTATAAAACTATTCATATAAATAAATCCTTTCTGGTAATACAAACAAAAAGAGACTTCGTTTGCATTACATGCAAACAAGTCTCATTATTTAAAATAAAACCAGATATAAATTTATATCAGTGTGTTGGTTTTATTACATATATATATAAATATATATGCTAACTACTCCCTCGTTCCGTTATATAGAATACTATAATTTATGATTTTTTTCAAGGGTTTATGCTAATACTAAATCAACTAACATGCCAACTATAACACCTACAAAATATATTATAGATAATATAGAGAGATTCTCTTTTAAGTTCTTATTTGTTTTAAATAATAAAAGGATACCAAGACCACTACCTGTTAAAAGTCCACCAATCATAGTTCCAACACTAATAAATTTAGCTAGGTATACTTCAGTAATAACTACACTACCAGCACAGTTTGGTATTAAACCTATTAAACAAGCAACAAAGTAAGTTAATATATTTTTATGGTGAAGTAAATTTGATAAATTATCTTCTCCTACTTTAAATATAATTAAATTAATTAATAGATTAACTATTAAAATAAAGAAACCAATTTTTAAAGTATGTTTAATACTTGATAGAATTATTCCATCATGATCACAACCGCAGTGATCATGATCACATAATTCTTTTATTTCTTCTTTATTATTATTATTTAATTTTTTTCTATAAATTAAATCAACAATAAAACCAATAATAATACCAACTAATACTTTAAAGCCAACTATCTTAAGTAATAAAAATGCATTAGTTTTTTCACTTAACATAATTGGTAGCATTTCATCACTTGTTGATAAAAATACAGCAATTAATGTACCCATTGTTATAACTCTAGCAGAAAATAAATTGGCTGCCATAGTTGAAAAACCACATTGTGGTAAAGCTCCAAATAAGCCTCCAAATAAAGGACCTACCTTTTTATTTTTAGATAATACTTCTTTATTCTTTTTACTAAGTTTATGTTCTATAAACTCTAATATTAAAAATGTAACTAATAAATATGGAAGAAGTTTAACAGTATCTAATAAACCATCCATTATTGCATCTTTCATAATAATTAAATTCCTTTCTTACAACTTTTACAAAGCCCATTTAAAATAATATTTTTCTTATTAATAGAAAAGTTATGATTGTTTAATAAATGATCTGATAGATCATTTATACATTCACAATCTACATGTATTAATGTTCCACATTTTTCACATTTTAAAAAGAAGTGATCATCATGAGAACATTCTTCTAAATATTCATAATATGTAACATTATCTTTAGATATATGTTTATTTAAGTATCCTTCACCAACAAGTTTATCAACAAGTCTATATACTGTTGTTAAACCTGTATTATCTTTTACTTTTTCATATATATCTTTAACTGTAAATTCATGATCTTGCTTTTTAATAATACTTAAGATTAAATCTTTTTGTTTTGTATTATATGTATCAGTTCTTTTCATAAATATCTCTCCAATTTGAAAATGATTTTCATATTCAATTATACAACTATGCAAATTAAATGCAAGAAAAAAATGAGATATTTATAATCTCATTTTTTAATTATATAATTTATTCTTCATCGTCTTCATGATAAGCTTTATACTCTCTATGAGCATCATCAATTATTTCTTTTTCATTTTCATAAAACTTATCTAAAGATTTCATATTATTTATGGCTTTCTTTAAAGCATCTTTAAT
>Ga0247610_10001724_pt1 | contig 26546 bp, 25 predicted proteins | sample 174DNAGHGhighgp2_FD_193483 | JGI IMG/M metagenome (GOLD analysis project Ga0247610, IMG submission 193483) | Sheep rumen microbial communities from Palmerston North, Manawatu-Wanganui, New Zealand - 1742 DNA GHGhigh gp2 | ecosystem: Host-associated > Mammals > Digestive system > Stomach > Rumen...
TTGAAGACTCACTGGTCAAGGCCTACGACCTCAAGAAGGAGCAAATAGAAAAATACCATTTGGACGAGGATTGCAATTACAGGGAAGACATCGCAGAATACTACATCAAGGAATTCCTGCCCATGCTCATCAATAATGAGATTCACCGCCCCGAGCCAAAAGAGTTGAAAGCCTCTGTCAAACGTATCCTTTCCTTGAAAATGTTCAGGGAATCATTTGACATCATAGGCTTCAGGAACATCTATTCTTCCATAGGTGCCTATGGGTTTTATCTTGTACAGAAATTCCGGCTCCACTCCTTGGTGCTCTCCATTTACAAGAAACAACTCAGAGGGAAAAGGTAAGTTTTCCATTTTACATTTTGAGAGATGCTATTGTCGATCATCACCATCAACTATAACAACTTGGAGGGTTTGAAAAAGACCCTTGAGAGTGTATTGTCACAAAAGTTCCACGACTTCGAATGGATAGTAATCGACGGTGGTTCGACAGATGGCAGCAAGGAATTGCTTGAAAGCAACAACTCCTACATCTCCTACTGGGTGAGCGAGCAAGACCGTGGCATCTACCACGCCATGAACAAAGGCATCGCCCTGGCCAAGGGAGAGTTTTGCCAGTTTCTCAATTCCGGCGACTACTATATCGAAGCCGACACGCTCACCAAGGTTTTTACCTCAACAGAATTGGCCGATGTCAACTATGGCGACCAATGGTGCGCAAGCAACGGGAAAGTGGTGGAAAAACGAACCTATCCAGACAAGATGAGTCTTTCCTACTTGCTGAAAGCCCCATTGGGCCACCAAGCTTCATTTTTCCGAACATCCATCATCAAGGAGCATCTCTATCGGGAAAAATACACCATTTCTGCCGACCGAGCCTTTTTCCTTGAACTATATGTCCATGGACATCGATTCCAACATATCAAAATGCCCGTCGTGTATTTCGACACAGAAGGCATCGGTTCCAATGTCAAGACCTTGGAAGAACGTCGAAGACAATTTCACTCCATCAAGCGAGAGTTTTTCTCCGACCAGGTTGTCAAGGACATCGAGCAACTGATGACAGAAGCTGACAATTATCAGTTTGTTTGCCGTGTCGCCCCACTACGATGGACATACCGTCTATTCAGAAAAATCCAACAGCTAAAGGACAAATGGAAGACCCCTTGATATCAGTCATTGTTCCTGTATACAACGTAGAGCAGTATCTCCGCCGTTGCGTCGACAGCATCTTGGCCCAGACCTATTCACATCTGGAGGTGATATTGGTGGACGATGGTTCTCCCGACTGTTGCGGTGAGATTTGCGACGAATACGCCCAAGCCGACCCACGCGTCCATGTGATTCACCGCAAAAACGGAGGTCTGTCTGCAGCACGCAACAGCGGCTTGGATTATTGCCATGGAGAATATGTAGGCTTTGTAGACAGTGACGACTACATCCTGCCCGACATGTACGAACAGTTGCTTGATGATGTGACACGCCATCGCACACGTCTTGCCCTCTGCCACACCGACGTGATACGCAAAGGCAAAAGCGATGGCAAGCATTACGGTTCAAGCAGCGAGGTGAAGCCAAAGGAATATGTGATGGAACGTGCACTGAAAGAGAGCATTTGGTGGTCGGCGTGGACAAAATTATACCATAGGAGTTTGTTTGACCAGTTGCGCTATCCTGAAGGGAAGACCAACGAAGACCTGCCAGTGACCATCCGCATCTTCGACCTATGCGACCACATCGTCATCAACTACAACAAGTTGTACTGCTATTGCATCCGTGAGAACAGCATCACCACGTCCAGGCTCAATCCTCGAAAGTTCGACATCATCGACAATGCATCAGATGTCATCAGTTTCCTTCAAGGCAAGCATCCAGAATTGGTCCCGGCAGCAAAAGGGATATTGCTTGTCAACGCCTTGAGGCTGCTATTGAGCTTACGCCATCACCAAGGTCGGGAACTTTCACCTGAGAGGGGAAAAGTCATCAAAGTCATCAAGCAGCATTGGCCATCGTTGCTCAGCAACCCTCATCTCACCATATGGCAACGCACATTGCTGACAGCCGCCCGACTCCACCCCCAAGTCCTATATCATTGCATGGATTTGAAGAACAAATTGTCGTGAACACCATGATTCAAAAAGCCAAAGACGAGCCCGCCCTTTCCATCATCATACCCGTTTACAATATGGCAAGGTATGTGGCACGCTGTCTTCGTTCCATTCTCGAGCAAGACTTCATCAACTATGAACTCATCATCATCGATGATGGTTCCACCGATGATTCAGCCAACGTCATCAGGCAATTCTCCGACTCACGCATCAACCTCATCTCCACAGCCAACCATGGTGTGTCTTACGCCCGCAACCGAGGCATGTATGAAGCCAAAGGCCAATACCTGCTTTTCATCGATGCCGACGATTACATCTCCCCCGGATACTTCCACCATATCATGGAAGAGGCAGAGACACATGAAGCCGACCTTTATGTATGGGGATTGACCAAAGACAGTGCAGACGGCAGCCAGCAGCGCATCATACCCCAAACGCGAGGTTTGCTCCAACGTGACGAGTTCCTCCACGAGATGGTCCAAGAGCAGTATGCCCGTCATCAAGGCATCATGGGCTATATCGCCAACAAACTGGTGCGTCGCGAGTGGGTGATACACCATAATCTCCATTTCAGCCCCGGTCTGGTACTGCTGGAAGACTACGATTTCTTCCTCTCTTACTACAATCACGTGCAAACGGCTTACTTTTTCGACGAGAGTGGCTATCACTACGTGGCTCATCCTTCCACCCCGGAAACCAAAAGGCCTGCCGTGGACTACATTTCCCTTATTGACACCCATCGTCGTTGCATGCATCTCACCAAGGATAATTCACACAGCGACGAGGATTATCGCTTGATGCTGCAAGCCATTGGGAAATTGTCCATTGCCATGTTCTTGGAATTACGCCCTGTCACGCTCTCCCAAGTGCGGCAACTGATGAATGAAATGCGCCCGCGCTCATGGTGCGATGCCGGCCTGCGCTTCATCCATCCCAAACAGCGAAGACTTCAACAGCTATTGTTGAGAAAACGTGTGATATCAACCTATTTGTACCTGAAATTCAGGTTGTTGTATTTCTCATTAAGGAGGAGCAAGCCATGAGAGTGGTACTTTACGCCCATGGTGGCAGTGGCAATCATGGTTGCGAGGCATTGGTACGTTCCACGATGCAGGCCATAGGAGAAGAAGGCAACACGTTCACCATAGTGTCGGAGCGCCCTGCCGATGATTTTCGTTACGGTCTGGACGCAAAGGCGACCATTGTAGAGTCCCAGCAACCTGTCCGCACCGGTCTGCCCGGCTTTCTTCTCCGTTTTCGTATGAAGTGCAAGCCAAACGACCGCATTTACTACCAAGAAGTTTATCGCTCCCTCGTCTCGCGCGTAGGCTCATGCGACATCGCCATCGCCATCGGAGGCGACAACTACTGCTATACCGGGTTTACCGAACGTTTTGGCGTGATGAACGACCAATTCCGTCACCATGGCATCCCCATCGTCCTATGGGGTTGCTCCATCGACCCCGGCCGCATCACAGCCACGATGCTCGCCGACCTTGGGAAATACCACCTCATCACCGCCCGTGAAAGCATCACTTATGAGACGCTGCAAAAGCAAGGTCTCCGTCATGTCCGGATGATACCCGACAGTGCCTTTTTGCTCGACCAATGTCAATCTCCCCTGCCTCAAGGAATGAAGGCCGGCTGCATGGTGGGCGTCAATGTCAGCCCCCTCGTCATCCGTCAGGAGCCAGTTGAAGGCATCACATTGGCCAACTACCGGAATCTCATCCACCATGTCCTATCCACCACCGACATGGATGTTCTTCTCATACCCCATGTGACGTGGCCGGAAAACGACGACCGCCAACCACTTCAACAGCTGTATGAGGAATTCTCTTCCACCTGCCGTGTGGCCATGGTGAAAGATTGTGGTGCAAGTGAGTTGAAAGGATACATCAGCCGTTGCCGTTTTCTGGTAGCCGCACGCACCCACGCTTCCATCGCCGGTTACTCGACCGGCGTCCCCACATTGGTGGTGGGTTATTCAGTGAAAGCAGAAGGAATCGCCCGCGACCTCTTTGGCGATGCCACCCACCATGTGATGCCTATCTCTTCACTCCACCATCCTGATGACTTGACCAAAACTTTTAGATGGCAGCAAGCCCATGAGACAGAGATACGCCACCGCTACGCCCAATATTCAAAGGACTATACAGCTCCCTTGCAACAAGTCCGTCCATTGCTGCAAGACGTATTGAACAATCATCACTGAGATGGAAACCATCAAAGGATTGACCAGCATCATCATCGGATGTTACAACGTGGCCGACTGGCTTCGCAAGAAACGCCTTTCGTGCATTCTCCAACAGACCTACAAGGATATAGAGGTCATCCTTGTCGATGATGGTTCCACCGACGACACGCCGACACTCCTCCAAACCTTTTCTGCAGAGGACTCCCGCTTGCGCATCATCACCCAACCCAATGGAGGTTTGGGTTGTGCCCGCAACACTGGTTTGGATGCCGCCCGGGGAGAGTTTGTCTGGTTTTACGACGTGGATGATGAAGCCGACTTGGATTTGGTGGAGAAAAATGTGAAATGGATGAGCGACATGGAGACCGACCTCAACATCTTCAGCTTCCGTGCCACCACCCTTGAAACCGGTCTTTCTGAAGAAGTGAACTACAAAAACCGCTTGGTGGAAGACAACAGAACCCTTCACGACATCTTCCTCGACGAATTGTTCTTTGTCAGATATGGCAACGGGTTTGCATGGAACAAGTTCTATCGCCGCTCCTTCCTCAATCGGCACCACATCCGCTTCGGTCATCAACGCATCCAGCAAGACGAGGTGTTCAATTTGCAAATCTACCCGCTCATTGAACGGGTATATGTCTCAGAAGAACCTCTATATCACTATTTCATCTACGAGCACGGCAACACCCGCTCCCGTTATATCCCTCATCGTTACGACATCCACGTATCCATTTACGATGGCCTTACGCAGTTTGCCAAGCAATGGTCCATGGATGACAAGCGCCTCCAGGATTACGCCCTTCGTCGTCTCTATAGAGGGATGGGCCACAGCATACTGTTCAACACTTTTCATCCAGACTCCCCGCTCAACCATCAAGAAAAGAAAGACGAAGTGTTGGGCATTCTCCGTCATCCGAAAAGCAGAGAGTGCATCAATTACAGAGTCACCCATCCCCCCAAAAGTTTGGAACAACGGCTCTATTTGAAGGCTTTCCAACATCAAAACTATGCAGCCATTCGCATCATGCGCAACCTTTTCCAGTCAGCAAGGAAGTTCAAGTCTATTTTAAATCACTGTTGAAGAAATGTATCCACATTTTCCAGATGAACGTTCATTCAAATGCCAACATTGCAACATGAAGGGAAAAGGCCCAACTACAATATGCCAATTTTTCCAATTTGCATAGGCTCAATTAGGAAATGACCTAGATGAAAGATATTCCCCAATTCCAAAAAGCTCTTTTAGAAGTATATAAAGCGTTTGCTTCATTTTGCGAGCAACACGACATTACTTTTTATGCAGCCTATGGCACGATGATTGGCGCCATAAGGCATCATGGCTTCATACCTTGGGACGACGACCTGGATGTCTTCATGAAAAGGGATGTCTATGAAAAGTTCATAGCCTTGCGCAACACCTTGGAAGGCACATCCTGCAAGATTTCCGTTTATCTTGATGGTCAAAGCCCTTATCCGTTTGCCAAATTCCATAGCACCAAGGGGACCATATGGGAATATCCTCAATTCCCGTACATCATCGGCCCCTGGATAGACGTTTTCCCCATAGACGAAGGTGACGAGTCAGACCCGACAGCCAATCAAGTATTGGAGGATTTTCATTACGTGATGTGGAAATATCGCAAATCAATAGCCTATTCGTCATGGAACAATATTCTCCATGATTTCACCCGTTTGAACATCATCAACGCTTTTGTCAAGATATTCAAGAAAATCAGATATGCCCCTTTCAAGCAAAAATACATTAAAGAAATCAACCAGTGCGTCGACCGTATTAGAAAAATAAAGGGAAAGACGCTCAGATGCTACAGCACCGCCTTGACCAATGAGATTTTCGAAAAGCAGTGGTTTGAAAAGGCCGTGAGCGTCCCTTTTGAGGACACTACGATTTTCGTGCCCAATGGTTACCATGAGTTTTTATCCAAGCTTTATGGTGATTACATGCAACTCCCCCCTGAAGACAAAAGAGCGAGCCATAGTGAATACTATATCGATTTGGAAAACACGAAGACCATAGACGACATATTGAAAGAGAACAAAGGTCTCATCTCCCAAGAGCGCCCGTTATCTCTCAAAATCATCTGGTATGAGATAAGACATCGCAAGAAAGGATATTTGCGAAATATCAAGAACGACAAGAAATCCAAATAATCAATGGAAAAGATTCTTACCATCGTCATACCGGTATACAAGGTCGAGCAATATATCAGACAATGTCTTGACTCTGTCATTTTGGATGAGGAAAAGATGAAATGCCTGGAAGTGATCATCGTAAACGACGGCACTCCAGACCAATCGGGCATCATCGCCCATGGATATGAATCAAAACACCCACAATCCATCAAAGTGATAGACAAAGAAAACGGAGGTCACGGTTCGGCTTGGAATGTAGGATTAAAGCATGCCAATGGGAAATACATCCGTTTTTTAGACAGTGACGACTGGCTGAGCAATCTTTCCTCGTTCATCGAAGAGTTGAAGAATCGTGATGAAGATTTGATTTTCACCCACTTGGCCAAACATGATGTTAGAAACCAATCCTCATCAGTGGTCAAGATAAACAACATCCAATATCATCAAGTTTATAGCACTACTTCATTTTCATACGTGCCAACAGGCAATCAATACTACATGTATGGTTTCTGGTATTGCACCTATAAAAAAGATATTTTTCAAGAAGAGCAGCCATTGTTTGCGGAAAAAGTCTTTTACGATGATGCCATTTTGTTCTTGGCACCCTATATCTTAGGAAAAACCATGTATTTCCTTGACACCACACTTTACAATTACAGAATAGGCCATAGTGGGCAATCAGTGAATGTGAATGTGGAGAGAAAACATGCTTGGGATTACGTCAAAGTGAGCAAAAGTCTGATAGAGTTTGCCAATCGGCATCCCAACCTCAACAAGGTACAATCCGAGCAGCGGGATGATTTCCTATATCATTATATGAAAAATCGTTTCAGCCTGTTTTCACAATTATCCTATCAGGAGTTCAGAACCATCATAGACGACTTTCTACCCTATATCAAGAACAACGCCCCATACATCAAGTCATCGCCCAAGGTTAAATTCTACCGTGCAGCACCGTCGTATTTGGCTTGGTATTGCATCAAGCTCTTCAACAAGTATATATTGAAAATCAAGTGACCCATTTATTGAAATGATTCAGCCCAATCTATCATATGTACTTGTCAGTTCAGACAGTGACTTTTATCTGTAACGGGCATTTATTTCCATGTATTCTGCCAAACATCATATGCCCGACGCTTTTGAGCCCTGTGTCCACTCAGGATTCATAAACATGAAAATACAAAACGATAATGAATCAAAATAAAATAACCGTCACTTCTCCCTTACTCCCCGACCTCGATGAGTTCAATGAGCTCCTCAAAGATATCTGGAAGAAGCGGTGGATTACCAACAACGGGGAGTACCACCAACGGTTGGAACAAGCTCTGGCAGCGTACCTGAAGGTACCTTTTGTCAGTCTGTTCACCAATGGCACCCTGCCGTTGATCACCGCTCTTCAAGCTCTGCGCATTACCGGCGAGGTCATCACCACCCCCTATTCCTTCGTTGCCACGACCCACTCCCTTTGGTGGAATGGCATCAAGCCCGTCTTCGTCGATATCAAGCGTGAGACGGGCAATATCGACCCAGACAAGATAGAGGCCGCCATCACCCCCAAGACCACCGCCATCATGCCCGTGCACATCTATGGAAAGCCCTGCGATACAGACGCCATCCAGCAGATAGCCGACAAGTATGGTTTGAAGGTTATCTACGATGCCGCCCATGCCTTTGGTGTAGAGGTCAACGGCAATAGCATACTCAATGCAGGCGACATGTCCACCCTCTCTTTCCATGCCACCAAGGTCTATAACACCATTGAGGGAGGAGCCATGATCATGCACGACGAGAAGACCAAGAAGCGCATCGACTATCTCAAGAATTTCGGTTTTGCAGGAGAGACGGAAGTCGTTGCGCCCGGCATCAACTCCAAGATGGACGAGATTCGCTCAGCCTATGGCCTGCTGAATTTGAAGCAGGTCGATGCTGCCATCGAGGCGCGCCATCAAGTCGCTATCAAATATCGTGAGGCTTTAAGGGATGTCTATGGCATCACATTCTGGGACGACCTTCCAGGCGTCCGTCATAACTACTCCTACTTCCCCATCTTCGTCGATGCCGCCAAGTATGGCATGACCCGCGACGAGCTCTATTTCAAGATGAAGGAGCAGGGTGTCCTTGGACGCCGCTATTACTATCCGCTGATTAGCGATTTCAGCACCTACCGGAGCCTCCCCAGTGCCACTAAGGAGAACCTGCCTGTAGCCACGAAGATGGCCAACGAAGTCATCTGTCTGCCTATGCACCATGTTTTGAGTGGCGAGGATTTGACACGTATATTGAATTTGATAGTCAAATAATGGCACAGAAAAAACTGATGTTGCTTGGTGGCATCCGCTACCTGTTGCCTGCGATAGATGTAGCGCATAGACATGGATGTCGTGTCATCACTGTTGATTATCTGCCTAATAACATTGCACATCAGTATTCTGACGAATATTACAATGTGAGCATCCTCGATAAAGAGGCTGTGCTGGCATTAGCAAAAGAACTTCAGATAGATGGTATCCTTTCATACGCTGTAGATCCTGGAGTTGTGACCGCAGCCTATGTGGCAGAACAAATGGGCTTGCCTTTCACGTGCTCTTATGAGACAGCTTGTATATTACAAGACAAAGCCCTTTTTCGCCATTTCTTAACGGATAATGGTTTCAATGTACCTCATGCGAAAGGATATACCAATGCGAAGGATGCAAAGAAGGATGTTGGCTTCTTTGAATGGCCTGTTATAGTTAAGCCTGTTGATAGTGCGGGTAGCAAAGGCGTTACACGAGTGGATAATCCTAATGATTTAGATGCCGCAATCAATTTATCTTTACAAGAGTCGCATAACGGCCACTTCATTATTGAGGATTTTCTTGAGAAGGAGGGTTTATCATCTGGTTCTGAGAGTTTCTATGTTAATGGAAAATTAAGATATAACGCTTTCTACGACCAGTATTTCGATACAGCAGCAACGAATCCATTTACACCTTCATCTGAGTGTTGGCCCACCAATAAGTCGGAAGAAGTACAAGTGGAAGTTAGAAATCAGTTACAACGATTGGGTAATTTGCTACATTTCGGAACAGGATTGTTTAATGTAGAATGGCGTTTATGTAAAGACGGTAAGGTTTACTTGATGGAGGTTTCTCCTCGAGCAGGAGGCAATCGCTTGGCTGAGATTCTGAATTATGCAACGGATGTTGACATTATTGAAGCAGAAGTCTCAAAAGCAATAGGCGACACTATCCCTGTGGTTCATGAACCAAACTACAAAGGTCACTATTGTATTTTAGTCCTGCATAGTGAAAAAGCAGGAAGATTTAAGAATGTGGAAATACTTGATTCGTTTAATGGCGAGGTCGTTGAAAAGGAAATAAGAGTTAATGTAGGTGATTGCGTTAAGCCTTTCTCTGGTGCGAATAATGCCATAGGAACATTGTTTCTCCTTTTTGACACTCGAAAACAAATGGATGATGCACTTATACACCAAAAAGATTGGTTAAAAATTAATATTGAGTAAATGCAACCCATAGGTGGATATTTCAGTTTAGAACTCTCGTATGGAAAAGAATACCACAAAGACGCTATCAGATTAAACACCGGGCGTAATTGTCTGGAGTATATTCTGAGAGCAAAAGGTTATAAAAAGGTTTATCTACCATACTATACCTGTGAGGTGGTGCTCGAACCCTTCAAGAAACTTGGTATTCCTTACGAGTTCTATCATATAGACATCAACTTCGAGACAAGGGAGTGCTTCACATTGAAAGCAAACGAGGCTTTGCTTTATGTAAACTACTATGGTTTGAAACAACGCTATGTAGAACAGTTGGCAAATAAAACTGGCGATAGATTGATAGTTGACAATACGCAGGCATTCTATGCTAAGCCTATAGCAGGAATCGATACATTCTATACATGTCGAAAGTTCTTTGGTGTTCCAGATGGCGCGTATCTTTATACAGATAAAAGGTTAGATGAGGATTTAGAACAAGACTTGTCATTCGAACGAATGGCATCACTAATAAAGAGAATAGACCTTGGTGCAGAAGCTGGATATGCGGATTTCCGTGCATTGAGCAAGGCATTGGTTGGGCAACCAATCAAACGTATGTCTAATCTGACAACGCAACTGATGAAAGGGATAGACTATCAGACAGCGGCGCAAAAACGGAGGGGAAATTATAAATATTTGCATCAGAATCTTGCTGAAACAAACCAAATCTCATTGGAACTTGATGAATATGCCGTTCCGATGGTGTACCCCTATCTAACAAAGAATGGAAAACTCAAGCAAAAACTTATTGACGAAAGAATATATGTCGCTACTTATTGGCCGAATGTATTAGAATGGAGCAAGGACATGGATTTGGAATGCATGCTGGTTAGGAACACATGTTTTCTGCCAATTGACCAGCGTTATGGAATAGGTGAGATGGAGAGAATCATCAATGTGATAAAAGGATAGTTGATTTCCAGTTTCTGAATAGATGAAGAAGATCATGATCCTTGGGGGTGGCAAAAACCAGTTGCCTTTGATAAAAAAGGCGAAGGAATTGGGCCTTTACGTTATACTTTGCGATTTCAGGGATTCTGTGCCAGGTATAGCCCTGTCGGATGTACATTATCAAATAAACACTTTAAATCCTGATTTACTTATTCAAGTAGGCAAGGATGAAAAGCCGGATGGGATACTGACCAATTCAGAACCGACCTTCATCTCAATGGCTAAAGCCGCAGAAAAACTGGGTTTGCCTTGTCTTAGTTTAGCATGCACAAAACTCTACAAGAACAAGTACCTGATGCGGGAGTTCTGCCATGGGCATGGTCTTCTTTCCCCTCGCTACAAATGCTGTAAAAATGTTGAGGAAGCGTTGGGTTTCCTTAATCATATACAAAAAAAAAGTATCATCAAACCACTTGACAACAGCGCAAGCAGAGGTGTCTTTTCTGTGAATGTCGAGAATGATATAAAATTACATTTTGACCAATGCATCGCAGCCTCATCAGCAGACAATCCAGCCATCATTATTGAAGAATATATTACAGGCACGGAGTTTACCATTGATGGCATAATGACTCCTAAAGGGCATCGTTGTCTGGCTGTTTCGGAGAAAAAGCATTATGAATATAATGAGAATGTAGCTTGTCAACTGCTGTTCGACAACAGGAACGACAAGTTTGATTATGACAAATTGAGAAAGGTAAACGACCACTTGGTGAATTTGACCAATATGCCTTTCGGTTTGACTCATGCAGAGTATAAATATTCAGATGGAAAGTTTTACCTTATTGAGATTCAGGCAAGAGGGGGCGGTAATTTTATTGCGACTGACATTGTTCCGTTTATTTCCGGGGTGGATAGCTACAAAGAACAATTGAAGTGGGCTGTGGGTGATGAGGTGGATGCCGATTACAGTTATGAAAAGTTGTCGACGCGATGTGCGGTGTTGCATTTCTTCGATGTTCCGGGAAAGGGAGGCGTGGTTAAAGCAATACAAGGTTTGGACTTTCTCGACAGTCTTGGCGAACAAATGATGTATTGTTTGAATTTCAAGGTTGGAGACACCATTCATAAAACCAAGGATGACACTACTAGAATAGGGTGGTATATATTAAAGTGTCCTGATAGGACAGACCTTGACAACAAGATGCAAATGATAGAAAATCAATTTAAAATAATAGTTTGATATGAGTATTGTCAATCAAGCACTTGACCTTATTGAGGCCAACAAAATATCCTCGACCGAGATTTCGGATGTTTTGGGCAAGAGTGGTCATATAGAGGGGGTTCACGCCTTGATACCGGGAATGTTCAAGGCAGGTGAAGTCAAGGTGGTCTATGCCATTAACAACAGCAATTATGAAGTGCATAAACAGTTGGCCGAGTGTGACGATATGAAGGATAAAATCCTCTTTGTCTATAATGTCAATTGTGACAGAGCTGTTTTCGGAGCTTTGGTTTCCAAATACATTTTGCTTTACAAGCGTGCCAAGGCTATCGTTGTCAATGGCAAATTGCGCGATGCCCACACAATGATTAAGGAGAAGTACCCAATTTGGTTGCAAGGTGTCACTCCTATCGGTTGTGTCAATTACCCTAATGGGCAAGATATTGATTCTGATATGTTGCAGAAGATAAGAAACGAGTATGAAGGCAGTATCATGGTGTGCGATGACTCGGGTGTCGTCAAAATTCCAAAAGACATCATCAACGAAAAACTGCTTACAAAGCTACAATTCATAGAGTTCCAAGAAGATATTTGGTCCTATTGCATTGACACATTAAAAATGTCGACATACGATACGGTCTGTCTCAAAAAGTACCTTGAAGGCGATATGATTGACAAGAAACTACTTGAAAAGCTCAATGAGTTTCAAAATACCATATTTTGATTTCGCTTATGGAATTAATTGACGCGCATGTCCATCTTAACTTGAAAGATGACTTTCCTGTGTCCGGGTTGCTTGAACAGATGGACAGGCATGGGATAGGGAAGGCAATGCTCATTTTCAATCTAAAGGAAGAATATAATGCTTTTATTAGCGATGTCAGTACCTATAAATCCAATCAAGACCGTTTTTGGATAGCTTCCGGAATCAATATACACGACAAGAATTCATTCGATCGTTTTGACCATTTGTGCCAGATGGGATTGGCACCAAAGATAAAGATACATCCAAGGCTATTCAAGTTAAGAAAAGAGGATCTTGATGTAGTGGTTGACTCCGTAGCTCAATATGACACTCAGATGATCATAGATACGCTGTATTACGGTCACGAGATAGAATACCACAATGGAATTGAACTTGGTGTCGCTTTAGCGCGTCGTTATCCGGAAAGAAATATTGTCATGGCACATTGCGGGAGTGTTGAGTTCCTGAAGTGCATGATGGCGACAAGATATCTTCCCAATGTTTATTATGACTATTCTTTTATCCAGACATTCTTCCAAAACACTTCATTGAGGCTGGACATGGTTGATTTCCTACGCAGAACAGCAAATCGTATCATGTTTGGATCGGATTACCCCTCTTTTCAACTTGACAATGCTCTGAGTAATATGAAATCACTGGCAAACGAAGCCGGGTTAAGTGATGAACAAACAGGAATAGTGATGGGATTAAATGCAGAGAGAATATACGGTCAAATTGATAGTCATTGATGCATGAGAATAACGGTTGCAATAGCTTGTTACAACTTGGAAGACAGGATTGCCGATTGTTTGGAATCCGTTATTGCTCAGGATTTTCCAGACATTGAGATTCTCATCATTGATGATCACAGCACAGACAATAGTGTCGAGGTTGTCAGAAAACTGATCAAAAATCATTCCGAAAAGGATATCAGATTAGTAATCAACGAAGAAAACCTGGGTTTATGCAAGGTCCGCAATCTTTCCATCGATGAGGCCCAAGGAGATGCTTTATTCTTTATGGATGGTGATGACACTATCGAGCCAGGCGCTTTATCGTTGTTTCACAAGAGGATGGAGGAAACCGGGGTCGATGTGGTCTGTGGATCTTTTAGGAAAACAGATGATGCAGGAAATACTCTCATAACAAAACAATTTCCGGATGATACTGTCAAGGGCGACTTTGCCTTTGCCTCCTATATAGAGAAACATATCAAAGGTTTTTATTGGTTGCCGATATGGAATAATTTGTATCGGCTGGATTTCTTAAGGTCACACAATATCTGTTGTTCCACTCATTATAGAAAACATGAAGGAAGTTTGTTTACTTTCAAAGTAGCCTTATATGCCCAAGGTGTCAGTTATATTCATGATGTTACCTATAATTGGCAAAACGTCCCAACATCAATTACCAACGGAATAAAGAAAAACAAACATTATCTTCGGGATTTTCGTGCAGTTATTGAGTCTGTCATCGATGCCAAGAACGAATTTGAATCTTGCCACAGCCATATGCCGCTACCCGATGGCATACGGTTTCTGTCAAACTACATCATTCTCACTCAAGGATTATTGAGAAGGGGACTGGAATCTGAAGCCATTGGCAGGAAAGAGAAAATACTATTCCTAAAATGGCTCAGAAGATATTATCGAATGAACAATATGAATTGGAGTAATATAGTGGGACCCTATAACAGGATTTCATATTTGATCCTCATGTCACCTTTCCCTTATCCTTTGTTCCGCTTCTATTTCAGGCATTTGAAAGCCGTTTCCAACCTTGTGAACTATCTAGTCAGGTAGCTTAAAACCGTTTCTGGAAACACTATCATGATCGTGAAGATGAGTCAACGTTCAAAACAGCCGAAATACATGGTGTGCGTTAGATGCATGACCTTCAACCATGTGAATTACATCGAGAATGCCATGGACGGGTTCACGATACAGGAGACGACGTTTCCGTTTTTATGTACCATCATAGACGATGCGAGTACGGACGGAGAGCAGGAGGTCATCAAAAAATATCTTCAGGCACACTTTGACCTTGAAGACAATTCAACGGTCAGGAATGAAGAAAACGACAACTACGTATTGACCTTTGCCCAGCACAAAACAAATAAGAATTGCTATTTCGCAGTACTATGCCTGAAATACAACCACTACAGCATCCAAAAACCAAGAATTCCATATATTGCAGAATGGCATGATGCAAAATATATCGCCCTATGCGAAGGGGATGATTATTGGACGTATCCGCAGAAATTGCAAAAGCAGGTGGATTACATGGAAGAACATGACGATAGTGTGATGTGTACGCATGCTGCATATTGGAGCGTCGAGGGTGAGATGAAGAAATGGGGCTGCAAATATCCAGAGGAGCGTGATTTGACCACCGACGAGGTGATTCGTAACGGAGGACTTTATCTTGCAACATGTTCTTTGGTCTTCCGTCGCGTGTTAAATGATGACAAACCAGAATGGAGGATAAGATCTGATGTTGGTGATTATCCTTTGCAGATATTGGGATCTTTGAGAGGCGCTTTACATTTCTTTCCCGAAATAATGAGCGTGTATCGTTTCCAAGTTGAAAGTTCATGGACTTTCCACAATAAGAAAACTATAGATTTGGCTCATACCAGAACAGAAATAGAGTGGTTGGAATTGTTTGATAAAGAGACAGATTTCGTATATACCAAAGCGGTCAATTATCATCTTTTTCCGTATTACGCTTCATTGTTTCGCCAGCGAGAAGTCTCACTTAAAGACTATATGCATTCGGCTAAGTTATCACATCATCTGTTTACTACAAAAATGTTCATAGATATTCTTTACCGATACTTCTTTCCAGGTTACTGGATTCTGGCATTTGTTAGAAAGACGTTGACTAAACAATGAAAGGATTCGATTACTTATCCAAGTGCTTGGACAGTATTTTGTGACCAACATATTCTGATTTGGAAATCACCTTGGTGAATGGTGGTTCAACAGACAATTCTGGCATCATATGTGAAAAATATGCAGCAAAAGACAAAAGAGTCAAATATATTTGTCAAGAAAATGAAGGTATTTCCAGTGTCAGGGATACAAGTTTGCGTGCAGCCTCGGGAGATTTCCTGATGGTGGATGGGGATGACGCCTTGCATCCTCAGTTATTTGATGAATCAATTCGTCTGAAAAACAATATCATATCATGAGCAACTATGCATTGATCATAGCCGGAGGCTCTGGGAACAGGATGGGTCAAGACATCCCCAAGCAATTCATGTATATGGACAATCGTCCCATCATCATCCATACAATGGCGGCTTTCCAACAGCATCCAGACATTAATGGAATCGCAGTGGTGTGTCTGGAAGGATGGGAGACCATCCTTCAATCATACGCCAACCAATTCAACATCACGAAATTGAAATGGATTTTCCCGGGAGGGAGTAGCGGCCAGGAATCCATTCACAACGGCATCTACGGATTGCAAGGAGCCGGCTGCAAAGGCGACGACCTTGTACTGATTCATGATGCCGTTCGCCCTCTGCTCTCACAATCCATCATCTCGACCAACATCGCCATCTGCAAGAAATATGGCTATGCCATCACAGGCATACAATGTCGTGAGGCCATCCTCAAAAGCGAGAACGGTTTTTCGACGACAGAAAGCATTCCACGCGACCAACTCATCAGGACGCAAACCCCTCAAACCTTCAGGCTTGAGAACATCATCAAAGCGCATGAGATAGCGAAAGAGAAAGGGATTATCAATTCTGTGGCCTCCTGCACCCTTCTGGCAGAAATCGGAGGCATAGAGATGCATATCGTGCCTGGGTCGGAAAAGAACATCAAGATCACCACCTTGGAAGACTTGGATATTCTTAAAGCACTTATGCACACGGAAAAAGACACATAGCCGAAATGACTCCTTATCTACAAGACATACAAGAACTATACGATGATTGCATACCCTGGGACATCTTTCAGGGATGCAACATTCTCATCACCGGTGCGACGGGACTCATCGGCTCCTGCCTTGTTGACATTCTGATGAACCATCCCAAGAGTACCTGGAAAGTATTTGCGATGGGGCGAAACCAAGAAAGAGCGCATCGACGTTTTCTGTCATATTTTCCAGAACAGGATTTTGAATTCATACAAGGCAACATAGAACAACCTCTCTACACAGACGTTCCCTTCCAATACATCATCCATGCCGCCAGCAATGGCAGCCCCAATTTCTTCGTGCAAAAACCAGTAGAGGTAATCAAAGCCAACATCTACGGTGTAGCCAACCTGATGGAATATGGCATGAGGCATCAGATGAAGCGTTTTTTGTACGTCTCATCCGGAGAGATATATGGAAACAAAGACACCGCCTCTTTTACTGAAAGCGACTATGGGCATATCGACATCCTCAATCCAAGGTCGTGCTATCCGTCAGCCAAGAGAACAGCCGAGACATTAACCATCTGCTATGGCAGAGAATATGGGGCAGATGTGGTCATCGCCCGCCCATGCCACACTTATGGTCCTCATTTCACAGAAGACGACAACCGTGTCTATGCACAGTTCATCAAAAACATCCTCAACCACGAAGACATCCATCTTAAAAGTGCCGGATTGCAGTATAGGTCATGGTGCTACGTCGTGGACTGCGCCTCCGCCCTGATTCATATCTTATGCAAAGGAAAGAACGGGGAAGCTTACAACGTGGCAGACAACGAATCGAACGTAACCATCAAGGAACTTGCAGAAATCATAGCCACCGAAGGAGGAAGAAAGGTTGTCACCCAACAGCCGACAAAAGAAGAAGCAGAAGGTTTCACCACCATCAAAAGAGCTGTTTTCGACACGAGCAAACTCATCAACCTTGGATGGAAGCCCCATCGTTCCTTGCAAATGAACATCAGGCATACGATAGACACCCTCCTGCAATAATTGTTGTAAACAAGGACGAAACAAGGCTATCAGTTAGTAACACGACCGATATCTCCGATTCGCTCATCCAAGGTCATCAAAACCAAATCAATCATGAAGAGAGACATCTCTCGATTCCAAGACGCATTGTTGGAGGTTTATAAAGAATTCGCCTCCTTTTGTGAACTAAACAACATCACTTTTTATGCAGCCTATGGTACCATGATAGGGGCCATAAGGCATCATGGCTTCATACCCTGGGACGACGACATCGATGTCTTTATGAAAAGGGATGAATACGACAAATTCGTTGCTTTGCGCAACACTTTGGAAGGCACATCTTATAAAATATCCATTTATATCGATGGAGAGAGCCCATATCCGTTTGCCAAATTCCACACCACCAAGGGAACGGTTTGGGAATATCCTCAATTCCCATACATCATCGGCCCTTGGATAGACATTTTCCCCCTAGATGAAGGTGACGATACAGACCCGGATTCAAATCAAATCTTTGAAGAACTTCATTATGCGATGTGGAAATATCGCAAATCAATAGCCTATTCGCCATGGAACAACATTCTTTATGATTTCACCCAGTTGAACATCATCAACGCATGCGTCAAGATTTTCAAGAAAATCAGATATGCTCCTTTCAAACAAAAATACATCAAAGAAATAAGCTTGTGTATCAACCGTATCAGAAAGATAAAAGGGAAAACTCTCAGAGGCTACAGCATCCCCTTGACCAACGAGATTTTCGAGAAGCAGTGGTTTGAGAGGGCCATAAGCGTGCCATTTGAAGATACGACCATATTTGTGCCCAATGGCTACCATGAATGTCTGACGAAACTTTTTGGAGACTACATGCAACTTCCTCCAGAAGAAAAAAGAACCAGCCATCACAAGATGTTTTTTTTAGATTTGGAACACACGAAGACCATAGATGAGATTTTGAAAGAGGACAAAGCGATTTACAAGCAAGAGCAACCCCTATCCCTCAAGACCATTTTGCATGAAATCAAGCACCGCAAGAAAGGTTACTTACGACCTTCCAAATAATGATGAAAATCATAGGTGAATTTTTTTTGAGGGCGTAGGAGGAAAGATATCGTGTCTTGACAAAAAAGTCCTGACATCATCAAATACGTGACAACAATACAAATGAGACAACTCAGTATCATCATTTCTGTTTACAAGGTAGAGAAATACATACGTGAGTATATGGAAAGTGTTTTCCGTCAAGGTCTGGCGGATGACCAATTTGAGCTCATCATCATCAACGACGGCACCCCCGATCGCAGTATGGAGGTGGTGGCCGACATCATCAGTGCCCATGACAACATCAAGGTGGTGAATCAACCCAACCAAGGTTTGTCGGTAGCTCTCAATGCGGGACTCAACATAGCCAAAAACGAATATATCCTTTTCAACGATCCTGATGGATTTTTCAAACGGATGGAAGCAACGCACCACGACTTTCCTTCTTCACCATGCTCCTCTGTTGTATCTGTCTCTCCAAGAAAAAAGGAAACGATAAGCAAAAAGAGAAAGTGAAAATCGTCTACTGCCTCAACTCCATTGGGAAATTGGGAGGAATGGAAAAAATCACCATCACCAAAGCCAACGCTCTCGCTCGAATTCCCGGCAATCAGGTTTGGATCATTGTCGCAAGCGGTGAGGAGCCTACATTACTACCATTGGAGAACGTCTCTGTTGTGCATCTTGACGTGCATTATTATGAGGAAGACTGGAGAGGCTATTGGTTTGCCATGATGGATTGTTTCAAGAAAGTCAAGATTCATAAAAAACTTGCAGAAAAAGTCCTTAATGAAATAGGTCCTGACATTTTGATATCCATAGGAAGTAACGAAAAAAGATTTCTCCATAAATTGAGAATCACATCCAATCCGGCCTTAGTCAAGGAAATCCATATGGAAAAGCGATACAGGACGAAGAATGCACATTCTTGGAAAGGAAAATTGTTTGCAAAAATGGCAGAATGGTACGAATTCAGCCATACGAGCAAGAAATATGACAAAATCGTTTTGACGACCAAGGCAGACAAGACGGGTTCTTGGGAGAATTGGGACAAAGTGACCATCATTCCCAATTCTGTAAGTCCTTACTTGGGAAAAATGTCTGACTGCGAATCAAAAACTGCCATATCCGCCGGAAGACTCCATTCACTCAAGAATTTTCAATCCCTCATCAATGTTTGGAAACTCGTCCATCTAAAACACCCGGACTGGAAGTTGCAAATATGGGGAGAAGGCGAGGAAAGAAAAAAGCTTCAAAACCAGATAGAACGAATGGGACTGACAAATGTAGTGCAGTTGATGGGCTACACCCCCGATTTGCGTAAGAAGATGAGCGAAGCATCTGTCTTCGTCCTTTCGTCGTTGAGTGAAGCCTTTTCGTTGGTAACGGTTGAAGCCATGTCGGTAGGCATTCCCACTGTTGCATACCGTTGCTCCGGCGGTTTGAGGTATGTCGTAAAAGAAGGGAATACCGGTTTCCTGGTTCCAGAGAATGATGAGAAAGCATTTGCAGACAGAGTGTGCCTTTTGATAGAAAACGACGGTCAACGCAAGGCCATGGGCAAAGCCGCTTTTGAGGAGTCACGGAAATATGCGACAGAAAACATCATCAGCCAATGGATGTCGCTATTCGATGACTTGCTTGAAAAGAAGCAGAGAATCCACAACTTTTCATGATTATTCCATAAAAGACCTTTGTTGCATTTCCCATGCAAAACGACAGCCTCATCAGCATCATTGTCCCGGTTTACAATGTGGAATCTTATTTGCCCTATCATTGATAGCATCAGCAGAAAGGGAGGAATGGGAATGACCACCAAAGAAAAGAAAACACACAAAACCATCACTCCATCATGAAGAAGCGCATCTTCATCGCCATTCACTATATGGAGTTAGGTGGGGCCGAGATGAGCCTCATCGGCCTTCTGCAAGCGTTGGACCATGCGCGTTTCGACGTGGACTTGATGATATACAGCCACAGGGGGGAATTGATGGAAATGATTCCGCCAGAGGTGAACATATTGCCCGAGATGCCAGAATATGCCCAGATAGAGCGCCCCATCAGACAAGTGCTGAAGGATGGTTACTGGCGCATCGCCCTTGCCCGTATGAAAGCCAAATGGCAATACAAGAGATATGCACTCAGTAAGCATCCCCGGGACGGTGGCGCCATCTTCCAATATGTGGACAATGCCGTGAGGCCACACCTACCCTCCCTCCACCATTTGGGACGTTACGACCTTGCCATCAGTTTCCTGACACCACATGGCATCGTGCTCGACAAGGTTCAGGCAAAAACCAAAGCGGCATGGATTCACACCGACTACACGACAATTGACACCAACGCAGAATTGGAACGCCCCATATGGAGAGGCTACGACCATATCGTCGCCATCTCCGAGGAAGCCGCGAAAGCTTTTCTTTCCATTCATCCGATGTTGTCCGACAAGATTGTAATAGTGGAAAACATCCTCTCGCCCGTCTTCGTCCGTGAAAGGGCGAAAAGCATTGAAACATCCATATTGGAAAAAGAGATGCCCCGAGAGTCAGGAGAGACCATCTTGCTCTCCGTAGGCCGCTACACAGCAGCCAAGAATTACGACAACGTGCCCGACATCTGCCGCAGGATGCAAGCCGAGGGAATCAAGGTGAAATGGTACATCATCGGCTTCGGTGGCGACGAGGCCCTGATACGTCAACAAATTTTCGCCCAAGGCATGGAAGACAATGTGATTCTTTTGGGCAAGCGTGCAAACCCTTATCCCTATATGCAGCGATGCGACATCTATGTGCAGCCGTCACGTTACGAAGGGAAGTCTGTGACGGTGCGCGAAGCACAAGTGCTGTGCAAGCCCGTGGCCATCACCCGCTACCCCACCTCCACCAGCCAGGTTGAGGACGGAAAAGACGGTGTCATCCTTCCCAAGGACAACGAGGGTTGCGCCCACGCCTTGGCAACCTTCATACGCGACAAGGCAAGACAAGAGCACATCATCGCCCATTTGAAAACACACGACTATGGCTATGCCGCATCGGCGAAAATCGTGGAGGACATGGCATGACAAAGACCATACACTACTGCTGGTTTGGCCGCAATCCGTTGCCTGCCTCGGCTAAGAAATGCATCGAGAGTTGGCGAAGGCATTTCCCTGGATATGAGGTGAGGGAATGGAACGAAGACAACTTCGATGTGAACATCATTCCCTACACACGTGATGCATACGCCGCGGGAAAATATGCCTTTGTCAGCGACTACGCGAGATTTTGGATTCTCTACCACCATGGTGGACTGTATTTCGACACCGACGTGGAAGTGATACGCCCCATGTACGACCTTATAGCCAATGGCCCGTTCATGGGCTTTGAAAAGGACGATGTCAAACATGCAGAAAAAGCGCCTGTCATCGCCCCCGGCCTTGGGTTGTACGCGGAACTTGGAAACTCCGTTTATGCCGAGATTTTGTCACACTTCGAGCAAATGTCCTTTTATCTTCCTGACGGAACGTTCAATTCCTACACGATGATTCCAATGGTGACGGAATTGTTCCAGAAGAAAGGTCTGGTGTTGCGCGATGAACAACAGACAGTGGCGGGAATCACGATCTATCCCAACGACTATTTCAACCCATTCGACGACATCACCGGGGTCTTACGCAAGACACCGAACACCCGTAGCATTCATTGGTATGCGAAATCATGGATTGACAACAACAAGCCCTGGCTTGTCCACTTCAAACGACTTGTCAGACGTGTGATAGGGACAGGGTATTTATATGAGACCATCAAATCGACCATCAAATCAAGTAAAAATGGATAGTTCAGAGAGACACCAACCCATCAGGGTATTGATGTTGTTCACCATTTTAAACCGTGGCGGTGCTGAGACTATGGTGATGAACTACTATCGTGCCATAGACCGCAGCAAGGTGCAATTCGATTTTGTTGTCCATCGGGAAGAGGAAGGCGACTACGAAGAAGAGATACGCTCCTTGGGCGGGAAAATCTACCGCATGATGCCCCTTCGCCCCCACACCTTCGGAAAATACGAAAGGCAAATCTCCGCATTTTTCGATGAGCACCCTGAATATCGCATCATTCACGGCCAATGCTCCGAATCGGGATATTTCTTCTACAAGGAAGCCGCCCGCCGGGGCATCCCCGTCATCATCGCCCACGCCCACAACAGCCATGTGAAGTTTGACCTGAGATGGATTGTCCGCACTTGGATGAAGCACAAGATGCGCCCCTACCTGACCCACAATTTCGCTTGTGGCGTGGAAGCAGCAGAATGGCTTTTCGGCAAGGAATTGGCAAAGAAAGCCATCATATTAAAAAATGCCATAGACACCCGTCAATACCTATTCGATGAGCAGTTGAGGGAGAAGAAACGTGAAGAGCTGGGACTCGCCCCAGAAGTCTTGACGATTTGCCATATAGGACGTTTTGACAAGGTGAAAAACCATTGCTTCATCCTTGATATTTTCGAGAAATTATTGAAAAGACGTCCCACAGCCCAACTATTGCTGATTGGCGATGGTGATTTGAGAGAACAGACTGAAAAGAAAGCGACTCAAAAAGGTATCAGCACTCAAATACATTTTCTTGGTGTAAGAAGAGATGTCAATGAGTTGCTTCAAGCTGCCGATGTTTTGGTTTTCCCATCGCTATTCGAAGGATTAGGCATTGCTGTCGTTGAAGCACAGTGTACAGGAATGCCCTGCATCATTTCAGATATCATTCCCAATGAAGTGATGATCACCAACCTTGTAGAAAAGGTTTCTCTTCATGAAAGCGCATCCACATGGGCGGAGAAACTCATCGCCGCCACCACCCGAACCTTTGACCGCCCTGCTTATGCAGAAAAAGTGGCCTCCGCAGGTTACGATATCAAGAGCAACAGCCGATGGCTGGAAAATTTCTACCTAAATGTTTGGTAAACACCATATTCTATGGCAACATTAACCATTTTCACTCCCACCTACAACCGAGCCTATTGTCTTCACTTAGGTTATGAGGCATTATGCCGCCAGACAAGCAAGGATTTTGTTTGGCTGATTGTGGATGACGGCAGCACCGACGATACGGCAGCATTGGTGAAAAGGTGGCAAGCCGAAGGGAAAGTGGACATCATCTACCACTATCAAGAAAACCAAGGGATGCATGGGGCGCACAACACCGCCTACCGCCTGATAGACACCGAGCTGAACACGTGCATTGACTCCGACGACTACATGCCCGACGATGCCGTAGAGAAGATTGTGCGTTTTTGGCATGAGAAAGGCAGCGACGAAGTAGCCGGCCTCATCGGCCTCGACACTACTTATTCCGGAGAAGTGATAGGCAAACGATTACCAGAGAATCGTGAACGCACCACCGTCGCCCGTTACTACAGCGAGGGTGGAAAGGGTGACAAGAAATTGGTGTACCGGACTGATGTTGTTCGCCGTTATCCTCCCTACCCTCTCTTTCCTGGCGAGAAATACCTCTCGTTAGGATGGCTGTATGAGCAAATCGACCAAGACTATGAATTGCTTATCCTCAACGAACCATTGGTGCGAGTAGAATACCAACCTGACGGTTCCTCGATGAACATGTTTCGCCAATACATCCGCAACCCGCGCAGTTTCGCCTTCATCCGAAAGTCGTCGATGGTGCTTGCACCGACAAGGAGGCGACGCTTCATGGAAGCCATACATTATGTATCGAGCAGTTTGCTTGCACGCAACCGTCATTTCCTCTACGAGTCACCCCGGAAAGGATTGACCCTTTGTGCCTTCCCCTTCGGATTGGTGTTGTATGGATACATCCGATGGAAGACGAGGGGATTGAAGATTGAAAATTGAAGATTGAAGATTGAAGATTGAAAATTGAAGATTGAAGACCACTTCTTATGTCAGAATTTTTCAACAGTCCATTTTTAGGAGACTATTTCCACTACATCATCTTTATCATGGTGATATGGACACTCATCCAATGTGCGCGTGGCGTAGTGTTTGACGACAAACTCGTCGCCATCAATCAAATATTGGGAATGGTGGTGTGTATCGTCATCATCTTGATGATGGGTTTCAGACCGGTTTCAAGCATTTATGGGGACACGGTGAACTATGCCGTAGGTTTCCAAAAATATGTGGCCAACAAGGCTAATCTCTCCCTTTTCACCTGGAACAAGGAATGGTTGTACACCTTCATCACCCACTTTTTCGCAAAACACGGTGGGCTCCATGGGTATTTCCTTTGTTTTGCAGCCATATACGTGGGTTCACTTTGGTTGGCCATGCGACGCATATTCTCTGAATACAATTTTGTACCTTTGTTGGTGATCATGTGCATGTTCACCTTTTGGGTATATGGTGTCAACGGTGTTCGCAACGGCGTGGGTGCCTCCCTCTTCATCCTGGCCATAGCCTATGCAGACAACATCCCCATGATGGTGATCCTTGCCTTGATGGGCGCAGGCATGCACAATTCGGTCTATCTGATGATTGCTGCTGCCGCATTGGCATGGTTTGTGAACGACAGCCGTTTGTATATTTCACTATGGTTGCTATGCATCATCGTGTCGCTTTTGATAGGCACCCAGATTCAGGGTTGGATGGCGGGTTTTGCCGATACTGTGGCCGATGACAACAAACTGACAGGCTACCTTACCATGACAGAAGAACAAATGAGGATGGATGGTCTTATCGTATCCACCACCTTCCGCTGGGATTTCATCGCCTACAGTGCATTAGGCGTGGGTGTCGGTGCCTATTTTCTATGGCGCCGGAAGTTTGAGGATGCCTACTACCAATGGATTTTCAATACCTATCTTATTTGCAACGCCTTCTGGATACTCATCATCCGCGCTCCCTATTCCAACCGTTTCGCCCAAATCTCATGGTTCATCCTTCCCTTGGTGCTCGTATACCCTTTCATACGTGAGCGTTTCTGGGTGAACCACGAGCGCATGCTGGCGGCGGGCATCCTCATCTTCTACGCCTACGGTTTCTATTTCAACATGCTTCCCCTCTTGCTCAAGTGACATGGTCAGCATCATCATCCCCACCTACAACAGCGAGCGGCACATCCGGCAGTGCCTTGACTCCATCCTCGCACAAAGCTATTCCGATTTGGAGTTGATTTGCGTGGACGATGGTTCCACCGACGGCACATTGGAAATACTGAAGGGGTATGCATCAAAAGACTCCCGCGTCATAGTCATTGAACGTCGGGAAAACTTGGGCATTTCCTCCGCCCGCAACGCCGCCTTGTCTGTCGCCCATGGCGAATGGCTGATGTTTGTGGACAGTGACGACTGGATTTCCCCCGACACTTGCGAGCGTGCCATCGCCATCGCCCACCGCCACAATGCAGACACCGTGGCTTGGTGCTACACGAGGGAGTTTGCGTCACAGTCGCTCCCCAAGGTATTCGAGCCATCTGAACGTGTGTGGGAGGGCGACGAGGTGCACGCTTTACACCGCCGCATGTTCGGCCCCTACCGTGAGGAGTTGTCACGCCCTGACCTGTTGGACGCCTGGGGCACCATCTGGGGAAAGCTCTACTCCAGAAGGTTGGTGATGGAAGCCCCGCCCGTCACCTTTGTCGACACCCGTGTCGTGGGCACGGCGGAGGACGTGGTGTTCAATATCGACTATTTCTTCAAGTCGAGGAAAGTGGTGTATGTTCCAAAGCCATGGTATCACTACCGCAAGGACATGGGGTCGTATTCCAACCGCCATCGCAACGACCTTTGTGCG
>Ga0247610_10001725_pt1 | contig 26540 bp, 22 predicted proteins | sample 174DNAGHGhighgp2_FD_193483 | JGI IMG/M metagenome (GOLD analysis project Ga0247610, IMG submission 193483) | Sheep rumen microbial communities from Palmerston North, Manawatu-Wanganui, New Zealand - 1742 DNA GHGhigh gp2 | ecosystem: Host-associated > Mammals > Digestive system > Stomach > Rumen...
GAAGGATTATTACGTGCCAGTATCGTAAACAAAGAACCGCCGTATGCGGAACCGCATGTACGGTGGTGTGAGAGGTCGGAAAACGAAAGTAGGAAGAAAACTACTTTGTTTTCCTCCTACTCGATTTTAGGTAATAATATAGCAAATGGCACATATTTGTTGTAAGAGACTACAACGCAGTCTACATTCGATAACCGAGGGTACGAGCGAAGCGAGCACCCCCGGTTGATAGTGGCAGAGAGAGTCTCGACCCTGACGGGGTCGCCCTTTTCATAGCTGGGGCACCTCCTTAGGGTGCTGATGATGTGCAACATATCGCTATCCGGGGGTGCTCGCTACGCTCGTACCCTCGGTTAATGAGCGGAGACGCTTTCAGCGTCACTGTGCCAACATCGATATTATTTCTTTTTTTTATTGTATTATCCTACATAATCATTCGTATCGAATGGCTTTCACGGGATGGATGTGAGAGATAAGGTAGCTGGGAGCAATCAACACCAGCACGCAAATCAGCATTGTGCCTATGTTGATAAGAATAATTAAGGGTATGTTAAACTCGATGGGAACTGTGCTCACATAATAAGTAGCAGGGTCGAGTTTTACTAAAGACGTGTATTTTTGAATCAGAAGAAGTCCTATTCCTAAAATATTACCCCATAAAAGACCTCTTCCAATGATAAATATTGCAAACCAGAGGAATGTACGTCGAATGGTCTTGTTTCTTGCGCCCATTGCCTTGAGAACACCTATCATGTTGGTACGTTCAAGAATGATGATCAGCAATCCACTTATCATCGTGACACCTGCCACAGCAGTCATCAAGGCAAGGATAATCCAAACGTTCAGATCGAGCAAATCCAACCATGAGAAGATGGCGGGATTGAGTTCCTTGATGGTTTGAGAGGAATATGTTTCGCCATACTTGTCAACAGTTCTATTTACTTGGTTAATCACCTGGTCTTCCACTTCATTGACATGGTTGAAATCGTGTACGGTCAGTTCTGCGCCACTGGCTTGGTCTGTCTCCCAGCCATTCAGCTTTACCACAGAGTATAGGTCATTCATACAAATAACCTTGTCGTATTGTGAGAGATTGGTTTGGTAAATGCCTGCAATGGTATATCTGCGTGCTCTCACCCCTTGGTGGTCAATGAAATAACCAAATATCTTTTGATTGATTTTTAGCTTCAGTTGGTTGGCAATGGTCTTTGAAATAACCAATTTGTTACTACTACTTTCGTCCGAGAAATGGGGTAGAGAACCTTCTATCATGTTTTGATGGATGAATGTAGAGTCAAACTCTGGTCCAACACCTTTGAAAAGAACCCCTAAGAAATCGTTATCTGTTTTTAGAATACCTTGCTTATAAGCATACCTCTGCACATGACTCACTCCCTCTATTTTCTTGAGTACGTTCATCATCGAATCATCCATTTGTATAGGATATTGTTCTGATGATTGCAGGGTGAGGAAGTCAGCCACTTGGATATGACTGCCAAATCCCACCACTTTGTCTCTGATAGTGTGTTTGAATCCTAAAACCACACATACGGAGATAATCATCACGGCAAGACCGATAGCCACGCCCGCCGTAGCTATTCGGATAACAGGTTTTGAAACTTGTCGTTTCTCTTTGTTATCCGTATAAATGCGTTTTGCTATGAATAGAGGAAAGTTCAATGTCTTCTATGATGATTCGTGATAGCGTATTAATCTTCCAATGTTCTGCCAGGGTATAGTTCCAGTGCCTTGCGCAAAACCACCAAAGCCCTTTGCAAGTCTTTCTTTTTCAATACGTAGGCGATACGTACCTCGTTGATACCGGCGCCTGGTGTGGTATAGAAACCAGCGGCAGGAGCCATCATCACCGTTTCTCCCTCATAGTTGAATTTCTCCAAGCACCAACGACAGAATTTCTCACTATCGTCAACTGGCAATTTGGCAACGGTATAGAATGCGCCCATTGGAATGGGAGAGTAAACGCCGGGAATCCTGTTTAACCCGTCAATCAGACACTTACGTCTCTCTACATACTCGTCGTACACGTCTCTGTAATATTCTTCGGGAGCATCTAATGAAGCCTCTGCAACTACCTGTCCTATCAATGGTGGAGAAAGACGAGCTTGGCAAAACTTCATCACGGCAGAGCGCACGTCCTTGTTCTTGGTGATAAGTGCTCCAATGCGTATTCCACATTCTGAATAACGTTTAGAAACGGAGTCAATCAAAATGACGTTTTGCTCTATCCCTTCTAAGTGACATGCTGAGATATATGGACTACCAGTATATATGTACTCGCGATATACCTCGTCTGAAAAAAGGTACAGGTCGTATTTCTTGACCAAGTCTCTGATCTGATTCATTTCCCTACGTGTATAGAGATAGCCCGTGGGGTTATTGGGATTGCAAATCATGATGGCTCGTGTGCGGTCATTGATGAGTTCCTCAAATTTCTCTACCTTGGGAAGTGAGAATCCCTCTTCGATGGTGGTGGCTATGGTGCGAATCTTTGCGCCCGCAGATATGGCGAAAGCCATGTAGTTGGCGTATGCTGGTTCTGGCACGATGATTTCGTCTCCAGGGTTTAGGCAACTCATGAATGCAAACAACACTGCCTCAGAACCACCAGAGGTGATAATGATGTCATCGGGAGTAACATTGATGTTGTATTTTTTGTAATACCCCACCAATTTCTCACGGTATGACAAATATCCCTGACTGGGAGAATACTCTAAAATCTCACGGTCTATGTTTTTCAACGCATCCAAGCCAACTTTAGGAGTAGGGAGGTCGGGCTGTCCGATATTAAGATGATAAACCTTGATGCCTTTCTTTTTAGCCGCAGCAGCCAATGGTGCTAACTTTCTAATAGGCGACTCAGGCATTTCAAGACCACGTACAGATATTTCTGGCATTTCCTTATTTTTTATATTGCGGTGCAAAGGTAATAAAAATCTCCCTTTTTATAGATAAAATAAGAACAAAAATAATGGAAAACAGATAAACTTATTGACAAATTGTATTTAGATTCTCAAATATTTTATATATCTTTGCGCACTAAATCAACGAAAATAAATAAAATCATGAATAGCAGAACAAGTAAATGGTTTGAGACATCCGTGCGTTATGAGCGTCAGATGGACGATGCTTCACAGAAGAAGATTACAGAATTGTATGTAGTTGAGGCTTTAAGTTTCAGTGAGGCTGAGGTGATGATTACACAAGAGATGACTTCATACGTGAGTGGAGAATTTGAGGTGAAGAATATCACTCCAGCTGCATATTCCGAGATTTTCTTCAGTGAGAACGTCAACGACGACCGTTGGTATAAGGCTCGCCTGTCGTTCATCACCATTGATGAGAAAACTGAAAAGGAGAAACGTAGCAGTGTGACTTATTTGGTACAAGCCTCTAATTTCAACGCTGCGGTGAAGAACATCGAGGATGTGATGTCTGGAACGCTTATCGACTATGTCATCTCTAATATCACCGAGACTAAAATCATGGATGTCTATACCCATGATGAAATCATAAAACCTCAAAAAGAGGATAAGCCCGAATACGAACAATGATGTACCCAGTTAGAGAATCTATTCGCCAAATTCTTTCTGAATTGCCCCAAGACGTTAAATTGGTAGCGGTGAGTAAGTTTCATCCCAATGAATATATAGAAGCCGCTTATCAAGAAGGACAACGAATTTTTGGAGAGAGCAGAGAACAGGAGTTGGCTAAGAAGGTAGAGAGCTTGCCCAAAGATATTCAGTGGCACTTTATTGGTCATTTACAAACCAATAAGGTGAAGTACATCGCTCCCTATATCTCCATGATTGAGGCTGTTGACTCATTGAAGTTGTTGAAGGAAATAGACAAGCAAGCAGCAAAATGTGGGAGAAAGATAGATGTACTTCTCGAATTGCATCTGGCGAAAGAAGAGACAAAGAGTGGTTTCGACTTAGATGAATGTCGGGAGTTGCTTGCCGGAGGTGAATGGAAACAACTACAAAACATACAGATTCGTGGTTTGATGATGATGGCTTCTTTTGTAGATGATGAGAGTCAAATCAGGAAGGAAATGATGCAAGCAGCAGATTTCTTCGATGAAGTCAAAGCCCAGTATTTTCAAGACGACCCACTCTTCAATGAGCGTTCATGGGGTATGAGTCATGATTATAAGATTGCGATAGAATGTCATTCCACGATGGTAAGGATTGGCACCAGCATTTTCGGACCAAGAGTTTATTGAGTAATAGATTCAACTTTCGCAAGTTGTAGGAGTACAGGAGTAAAAAGTAGTTCAATAGTCCAGACAAATGTTTTATCTGTGTGATTCAACAAGAAAGACTATGGTCTTTACTCCTGAACTTCTAAACTCCTTAACTACAAAGAAGTTGAGAGACTATAAAAATGAAGATTGAAAAATGAATGTAACGTAACATCTATTTTTCAATCTTCATTTTTAATCTTCAATCTTCAATTTTCAATCTTCAATATTCAATTTTCAATCTTCAATATTCATCTTATCTGACGATAAACTTCTTATTGTTCTTGATGTAAATACCCTTGTTCAATTGCATGTGATCATTCATGTTGATCTTTCTGCCATCAAGAGTGTAAATAGCATCATCAGCCTTGAGATCAATGGTAGTCTTGCTAATGCCATCGGTGATGTCTGTGATGAAATCGAAAGTAATCTCTCCATTTGCATTTTCCTTGATGTTGAGAAGGGCATGTTTCACTTCTGGATCACCAATTTGCCACTTGTAGTTAGGCAAATTCATGTCGTATCTCAAGTCGTAAACATTATTGATTCCAGGGAATGGATCACCAGCAATGTTATTGTAATATTCGGCATTGGTATATTCAACACCTGTTTTAGGATTAATATCCACTCCCACTTTATAAGAACTCAATAGCCAACCATCGGCAGGAACGACAGCCATTCGCGGTTTTCCTGCTACATTATTGGGATAATCGCTCACGTTTACTATGTCTGAAGCATAGTTTACGTGGTAAACGAGCAGTCCATGTCCCTTTTGCTTGCTGTTCCATCCCTTGTTTTGAATGTTTTCCAACAAGAAATACTCTCTCTTGTTCTTGTCGTTGGGATTCATGAAACGATATGCTTTTCCACCTTCGTCAATAGGTAGTATGCTGACATTTTTCTGGTCGTTTTTCAACGTGTCGATGGTCATCCATCCCATAGTCTCACGTTCCCAAGCTGTATATGCAGGTGGGTTGTAGCCATTGGCAAGGTATTCGCCAAAGTCCATCAAGTCCCAAATTTCCATTTCTTGGTTGTCGATAGCCTCCTGACTTTGGGGATAGAGGTCGGGAAGTCCCAAGCAATGCGAGAACTCATGACAGAACAAGCCTATACCGTTGATACGGCAAAAGGGAGCTGTTGAGAATGCGCCTGGAAAGCCATTCAACTCATTGCAATCCAACCATCTATATACTTTCGCGCCATCAAAGGTACCTACATTGCTGCCATGAGAAGAGGGCCAAATCCAATATTCGGGATTCACCAAGAAGCTGCTTGAATAACCAGCGAAGACCACACAGACGAAATCCACATAGCCGTCACCGTCTGAGTCGTATTCTGGTTTAGAGAAGTCTATGAGGTCATCGGCTGCCGTGCAAGCATCTTTCACCAACGAACTTCCTTTGCCCCTTCCACCATAGTATGAATGTTTCCTATTCAACTTCACTGGACCATATACGTCAAAGGAAGGGGAGAACTTACCAAAACTGCAATCCTCGAAATAATCTTTTACACAACCAGACAAAGCACTTTCTCCATTTACCAATTCCCTGTCTCCATAATGATCGCCATTGAAATAATACTCAAACGACTTCTTGGGATTGGGTAAGGTGAATGCTGTATCTGTAAATTCTGCCAAGATAACGATACCTTTTGTATTACCTACATGAGGCGTGTACCTGCTGTTGGGATTGATGCTGGCTTTCTTTACGGCTTTTCTCATATTGCTTTTTGCCAATTGCAAGAACTTTTCCTTGTCTTGCTTCAATACGAGAGCTTGTTCCGATAAGTTGCGCTGCTCCTTGTTGTGTGCAAGTTGTGTCGTTGCCTTCACGTTACCCAACTCGTCTATCTCTGCGATATAAAAGTCATTACCTTGTCTTTTGATGACTATGCCATCAGCGGTTGTTATCCAATTAAAGTCTGCGTTTCCGTGTCCTATAACAGTTAATCTTGTTCCATCCGACTGCGTAATCTCCATGGGCAGGCGATAGAAGCCTGAAGCCCAAGAAAGAGATGTGGCGAGGATGAAACAAGATAGCAATAATATTTTTTTCATCCGATGATATTTGTTTTTTATTGTTTAGCTTCTGTCATTTCTCCCTCAATCACCAATCGAGTCATTTCGGGAACACCATTTGTCCTCACGGTAATGGTCTTCTTGAAATGTCCGGGGAATTTGCCTTTTCCGTTGTATGTCACCTTGATTTCACCTTTTTGTCCAGGTGCTACCGGTTGTTTGGTGTATGATGGGATGGTGCAGCCACAACTTGCCACTGCTTGATTGATAATCAAGGGAGCTTTGCCAGCGTTGGTGAAGGTGAAAGTACATTCACGCACGGGATCGCTCTCTGAGAATGTTCCAAAGTTGTGTGACACCTTGTCAAATTTAATCTCTGCATTGTCTTGTGCATAGACTAAAGTCATGCTTGTAAATAATATGACCGTGAATAAAAATAACTTTTTCATATCTTTATGATTAAAAACGTCTGCAAATTTAACTAAAAGACTAAAATTGAACACGTAAGATTAAAAGAATTAATCTTTTTTATTCAATAATTAATTATTTTTTACTAATTTAAAATATTCACACGCTCCTAAGAGGAAACAACCCGTTCCAAAATCCTCGAAGTCTGGAACGCTCGTATAGGTGACGGGCTGTGAGTCGGAAGGTTGTTTTCCCGTACCTTGTACGTATCCCAGAAATCCGTCAGCATGTACACTTTCCGTTTCCAGTGCTTTCCACACCTTGTCGCAGATGGGCTTATAGATTTTTGCTTTCAATATTTTGTTTCTTACTCCCCAACTCATACCATAGAGGAAAAGACTTGTTCCAGTAGCTTCCTTGCCCCCGAAGGTAGTGGGAGATACGAGGCTGCAATTCCAGAAACCATCTTCACGGATGCAAGAGGCAAAGGCGTTACTCATCAGAATAAAGTCTTTCTTCAACTCCTTGTAATATTTGTCCTTCTTGGGTAATTGGTTCATCACACGTACCAATGCGGCATAAACCCATCCATCGCCACGGCTCCAATAGCAATCGTTTCCATCTTTCTCCTTGTAAGGTGGAACAAAGTCGGCATCACGCCACCAAAAGCCCGTTTGCTTGTTAAACAATCCTCCGCCACATTCGTTTCTCGTCCATCGATACATCTTCATGGCGTGGTCGGCATATTTCCTGTCGCCCGTGATTTTATACACTTGGAAATAAAGGGGCATAGCCATCTGAATGGCATCAATCCAAGTCCAATATCCCAACTTGCCAGTTGCCATCTGGTTATCGAGGTTTTCAATGATAGCCTTAATCTTCTGTGGGTCTTTGCTTCCTGTTTGGATATATCTGTCCACGTAGGTCTGTCCGCAACATTGGTCGTCGGCATCAGTGGTCTTCACACCATTGCGTGGTTCCCATTTGTGGAAGTTTGCCCATTTGTCGGTATAGTCAGCATACCTCTGGTCTGGGTCTATCTCGTAGAGCGCCATCAGTCCCTCATAATAAACGCCTCTTGTCCATAAGCTACTTGGGCGGATTTTCCTCACAAACGTAGGAACTGTAGGGTCTGCATATTTGTTCATGAAATAATTGTTCACTTTCCTGGTGGTTGTCAACACATCGTTAGCGTTTTGCGCCATCATGGAGATAGAAAATAACAAAAGGATAGCCGTTGAGAAATATTTCTTTACCATACGTTTAAATGATTTGTTTCTGCAAAGATAGTGTTTTTTTGTGGCACGTAAAGCATTTGTCGAATATTTTTTTTATAATTCCAACAAAATGTTGTACTTTTGCGCATCAAAATAAAAACAAACATTAATAATATGTATAGAACAAATACTTGTGGAGAGCTTCGCCTCTCCGATGCGGGTAAACAAGTTACATTGGCTGGATGGGTGCAACGCACTCGTAAAATGGGTGGAATGACCTTCGTTGACTTGCGTGACAGATATGGTTTGACGCAATTGGTATTCAACGAGGCAGACAATGAAGAACTGTGCGCTCGTGCCAATAAGTTGGGTAGGGAGTTTTGCATTCAGGTCAAGGGTGTTGTCAGTGAGCGTGAAAGCAAGAACGCCAAGATTCCCACGGGCGACATAGAGATTCTTGCCAAGGAGTTGAATGTCCTTTCCGAAAGTCTCACGCCTCCTTTTACCATTGAAGACGAGTCTGACGGTGGCGATGACATTCGTATGAAATACCGCTACTTGGATTTGAGAAGACCTGTAGTGCGTAAGAATCTTGAGTTGAGACATCGTATGACCACCATGATAAGAAACTTTCTCGATGCACAGAACTTCATCGAAGTGGAAACACCTATATTAATAGGCTCTACTCCAGAGGGTGCTCGCGACTTCGTGGTTCCTTCTCGCATGAATCCAGGACAGTTCTATGCTCTTCCTCAAAGTCCGCAAACACTCAAGCAATTGCTGATGGTCAGCGGTTTCGACCGCTATTTCCAGATTGCCAAGTGTTTCAGAGACGAAGACCTTCGTGCCGACCGTCAACCTGAGTTTACGCAAATCGACTGTGAAATGTCTTTCGTTGACCAAGAAGACGTTACCGATTTGTTTGAGGAGATGTGCAGACAATTGTTTAAAAAAATATTAGGTGTAGAACTGCCAGCTAAGTTGCAACAAATGCCTTGGAATGAGGCTATGCGCCGTTTTGGTTCAGACAAACCAGACTTGCGATTTGGTATGGAGTTTGTGGAACTGATGGACGTACTGAAAGGTACGGGTACATTTGGCGTGTTCAACGATGCGGAATACATTGGAGCCATCTGTGTACCTGGTTGTGCCAACTACACCCGTAAGCAACTCGACCAACTCACTGACTTCGTGAAGCGTCCACAGGTGGGAGCCAAGGGGATGGTTTACGTGAAATACAATGAGGACGGTACGGTCAAGAGTTCCATCGACAAGTTCTATGCGCCAGAGATTTGGCAGGGCGTGAAGGAGAAGATGGGTGCTAAAGATGGTGATCTGGTACTGATGCTTAGTGGAGACAACGCCAACAAGACACGAGTACAACTTTGTGCGTTGCGTCTTGAAATGGGCAATCGCCTTGGCTTGCGTGATAAGAATAAGTTTGAGTGTCTTTGGATTGTCGATTTCCCCTTGTTCGAGTGGAGCGATGAAGAGCAGCGTCTCATGTCTATGCACCATCCGTTTACTATGCCTAATCCCGAAGACATTCCATTGCTTGAAACGGCACCAGAGAAAGTACGTGCAAAAGCATACGACTTCGTTTGCAATGGCGTAGAGTTGGGTGGTGGCTCTTTGCGAATCCATGACGGAAAGTTGCAGGAAAAGATGTTTAAGATTCTTGGTTTCACTCCTGAGAAGGCAATGGCACAATTTGGATTCCTCATCAATGCCTTCAAGTATGGTGCTCCACCTCATGCAGGATTGGCGTTCGGATTAGACCGTTTCGTTTCCATCATGGCAGGTCTGGATTCCATCCGCGATTGCATTGCATTCCCCAAAAACAATTCTGGTCGTGATGTTATGCTCGATGCTCCATCAGAATTAGATGTAAAACAATTGGAAGAACTGCAAATAAAACTTGACTTACGTCAAGAAAATTAAAAATTGATGTTACAATTTAATTAAATCGCTGATTTACTGAAAAATAATTCATTGATGTTTCAAAATAAATTACTAATTTTGCAGCGTTAAAAAAGAAAAGATTGACATTAAGGTAACTCAATTTATTTAATTGTTTTAATAAAAATTATGGCAGAAAAGAAAGAAACTACAGCAAAAGCAGCAGCTACCAAAAAGGCAGCAGCTCCTAAGAAAGTAGTAAAGAAAGTAGAAGTAGCAGTTAATGCTGAGAACGTGGGCTTCCGCGCTGGTGATGTTTACAATGCTTTGGCTGAGGCTGAAAAGGCTCTGACCGTTGCAGAAATTTCTAAGAAAGCTAAGATTACCGTTGAAGAGACTTATCTCGGAATTGGTTGGCTTTTGAAGGAAGGTAAAGTAAAGGGCGAGGATAACAAGATTACTTTAGCTTAATTACTTCTCGACAATATTATAAAGAGAGTCACATCAATATGTGGCTCTCTTTTTTTCTTGCATAGTAACCATCGTTTCCTTGCATAGTAACCATCGGTTTCTTATATGGTTACCATCGGTTCCTTGCTTGGGGAAAGGTTTGCACTTCATAGATACTATGTTTGGTTCATGTAAATCTGGTCTTTATTCGATGTAAATATAATCTTTAGAAAGAGTGAAAAACGAAGAGAATATTTTTGTTGTATCGAAAATAATTAGTATATTTGCATGAAATATCTAAAAACACTTATTATGAAACAATTATTACGCTTATTTACACTCCTGACGGTTTTGTTCGTGGGAGGTACGAACGTCTTCGCAGGCGACTTTACGTTTAGTGCAGAAGACATTCAGAATGCTGGTAACAAAGACACTGGCAACACGTCAACCAATGGTACGTTTACATTTACAGCTGTTAAGAATGACGGATCAACAAATCCTACTTTCAACGCTACTGGCAAGGATTTGAGATTGTACGCCAAGAACACGCTCACCATTACCAACTCTGCTGGTAACATGACAAAGATTGTCTTCAACATTTCTAATCAAGGAAAGAGAAGGCTTGCTGAGGTAACTGCTTCAACGGGAACGATAGCAACACAGGCTGTTGGTGACGAGACCGTAACGTGGACGGGTAATGCAGCTGAGGTATCATTTACCGTTGGAGAGAAGGCTCTCTATGGTTCTGATGGTGAATCAAAGGCAGGACAATTTGATTTCCTCTCTTTGGTAATTACCGCTGATGCTGGCGAAGGTGGCTCAGGCGAAACTCCAGAGCCTACTCCCGAACCTACAGACTTGCAGACGGTAGATAACATTGCTGCATTCAAGGCTCTTGCCGATGGAACGGAGGCTATCTTGAAACTCAACAATGCACAGGTGTTGTACGCTTCAGGTAATGACATTTATGTTCGTGACAACAGTGGTGCAATCGACTTCTTCAAGACTGATTTGTCATTCACCACGGGTCAGACTTTGAACGGTACGGTTATCGGAAAATATACCTTGTATAATAAGACTCCCGAACTGGTCAAGACCGACAACACCAATGCTAACAAGATTACGGCAACTGCTGGAACGGCAACCGCTAAGACCATGACTATCGCTGAAGCCAAGAACGAAGCAAATATTTGCGAGCTTATCAAGATTAAGGGTGCAAAAATCGTTTCTAAACAAGAGGGCAATTTTAACAATCTCTATGCTTGCGTAGGTGATGATGAGGTGATGATTTACGATAGATATAAGCTCGTACAAGGGACAGTAGAGGAAGATGCTACATACGATGTAGAAGGTATATTGATTATCTTCAAGGATGCTTACGAGATTTATATTACCAAGGATTATACCAACGGACAAGGTGAGGAACCACCCGTGGTAGTGCCTACCGATGAGGTGAAAGTGCCTTATTCTATTGATTTCACTACAGGACAAGGTGCATTTACCATCAACGACGTGACATTGCCAGAAGGACTCAATTTTGTTTGGGCAAATGATACAAGATACGGAATGAAGGCTTCTGGTTATTATCAGAAAGCATACGATACTGAGAGTTGGTTGATTTCTCCCGTATTCGATATGTCTGCTGTAACGGCTCCTGTATTGTCGTTCTCTCATACGGGTAGATTCTTTACCGATATGGAAAAAGAAGCTACGCTTTGGGCAAAGGTGGAAGGTGGAGAATGGGAACAACTCACCATTCCTACATGGTTTACCAACAACGACTGGAACTTCGTTGAGACACAAGTAGATTTGTCTAAGTATGCGGGTAAGAAGATTACGCTTGGCTTCAAGTATATCAGTAGCGAAGCTGGAGCTGCCACATGGGAAATCAAGACGTTGAGCATTGACGAGGTGAAGGAACCCGAATTGGTTATCCAGGGTGAGCAAGAGTTTGAGACATCTACTACCGTGACCATTATCCCTTCTAATCCTGATAACGAGGTTTATTATACGGTTGACGGAACAGATCCTATCTCTTCAAGCACAGCTATTCAATACACCAAACCATTTACTCTGACCGAGACTACCACCGTGAAGGCATTTGAGGAAGGCGCAGAACTGAGTGCTGAAATGACATTCACCAAGAAGGAGGCACAGTTGGTGGAAATGACTATTGCCGACATCAATGCTCTGACGGAAGACACGAAGAACGTGAAGTTGGTTTTGAACAACGCCCTCGTTACTTACGTTGATGGTACGAACCTCTACCTGAGAGACAATGGCAAGTGCATCATGCTGTTTAAGACTGCTCTCCCATACGCTCAAGGCGACGTGCTGAAAGGTTCTGTCATCATGGATTACGACAACTACTATGGCATTCATGAGATGAAAGACAATGACGCTACGACTACCGATGGTATTACGGTGGTTGGCAAAGAGACTCCTGTACCAACAGAAGTAATTCTTCCCGATGTGATTGCCTTGAATAACATTTGCGACTATATCGTTTTGAAGGGCGTGAAAGTGGTGAAAGACGGTAACAATTTCTTTGCCGTGGACAATGCAGAGAACCGTGTGCAATTGTACAAGGGCTTGGATGTTTCCTCTTTCGCAGACGATGGCAAATTGTATGACATCGAGGGTGTATTCAATAATATATATAAAGGTGCACCAGAGGTACAACCCATCGACGTAACGGAGGTCGTTTCTGAGGGTATTGCCAACATTGAAATGAGCAATGGCAATGCAAAGGTTTACAACCTCGCTGGTCAGCGTGTAGCTGATAATTATAAGGGTGTAGTTATCGTAAACGGAAAGAAGTTTATCGTGAAGTAAATCCCCCAAAAACTCCATATTTCAAGAGGTCGCTGTCTTCAAGCGACCTCTTTTTCTCTTACTTCTAATCGTGTGAAACTTAAATTCTTTTTCATTAATTTGCAAACATCAGTTTTTCTTTCTATTTTTGCAAAGAAGAAGTACTATGATGTTCGAGAAAGAGATAGAGGAATACGAACGCATCCGAAAAGAATATCAAGAGAAGGTTTCCAATAGGATGAGTGAGCAGCAGTGGATGGAATACAACGAGATTCTGTTCTCTGCCCATTCATGTGCCATTGAGGGAAATTCGTTTACTGTGGATGATACGAGAATCTTGCATGAGCAAGGTATGGCAATGATACCTGTAGGACGCTCGTTGTTGGAGTGTACGGAGATGGCAGACCATTTCCGTGCGTACGATTATATGGTGAGTCATTTAGATTATCCTTTTATCGAGACACTCCTGAAGGAAGTCAATAGATTGGTAACTGAACATACATTGAATTACCGAATACCTGGAGCGGTGGCAGGAGAATACACCACTGAGGACATGGCTGCTGGCGACACGGTGTTTGGAGACCATGAACAACTGATAGCACGTGTTCCTAAGCTGATGGAATCTACACAAAGGGCATTGGATGATGGTTTGCATCCGATGGTCGTTGCAGCAAGATGGCATGGGTACTATGAATACTTACATCCTTTCCGTGATGGTAATGGGAGAACAGGCAGACTGCTCTCTAACTTCATACTTTTAAGGGCATACCATCCCTTGTTGATTGTTAAATTGGAAGATCGTGCAGCCTATATCTCTGCCCTCAAGCAGATACGTACAGACGGAACAGATGAGCATCTTGTATATTTCTTCTTCAAGACTGCTATAAGGCGAATGAAAGAAGAACTCGCCCAGAAACAAAAGAATACTTCTTTCATGATGTTGTTTTAGAAGCAAGAAGCAAGAAAGTAAGAAGCAAGAGATATGATTTTATAGAGAGTAAGGAAGTTAGAAGCAAGAAGCAAGAGATTAGTCCGCCATTTGCAAAGCATTTCTCTTGCTTCTTGCTTCTAACTCTCTTACTTTCTTTCATAATTATCTTAACAAAATAATGACGAGAAAAATCGTGAACGAAGTGTTAAAATGGTGAAATGATGCGTTTTGACGCCTCAAATAGCGTGTTTTCATTCGCCAAATACTATGTTTTGAACGATTATTATATATATCTTTGAGGAAAATCATATATATAAATTGCCTAAATGATATGTTTTATGAAGCCAAAAATTCTATATTTTTGGGGCAAAAAAGCCATTTTTTTGAGACTAAAAAAACACGTTCTTTTATAACTTGTTGTATTCCAACGGCTTGTAAATAGCACCAAACAATGCCAATTTTTCATCCGAGGTAAAGCTTGGTGAATAAAAACGAATTCTACAGAGCCCTTTTTGGCACTTTTTATTGACAAATCATGATGAACGAAATGGCTTTTGCTAATGATACAAAAATAACTGATTTTTGCCCGAAAATGTCAACCCAGAGTAACACTTAACTAAAACTCTCAAAACAATTAAGTGTTTCTTTAGAAACGGTTAACTAAAACTTTCGAAACAGTTAAGTGTTTTTTAGTAACCGTCTTTTCACCCTGTAGAGGTGAGTGGTGAGAGGTGAGGAGTGAGGAGTGAGAGATATGCTTCAGTTTTTTCAAACTTTCAATTTGCAAATAGCCAATAATTCAAATTTAATTAGTAAATTTGCATCATTATAGCTTTCTGTACAGAATGGGGAAGTGCTGGCTGAGATAAGAAAAGAAAGAAAAATCAATATAAAATCAAATGAATAAAGATAATATTCATGAACTGCTAACATTGCTCAATTTTGAGCATGATGGCGACGTTTATACCAAAACGTATGAAAATGTAAACGAGCCACTAAAGGTTGATATTAGTGGTGACGGACATATCTACTATAGAGAATGTGGTATATCTATTGGTCGAGAAACAACATGTAATCTCTTGGAACCAGAAAACCTTGTTGTGTTGCATTGTGTCGATCGCCTTTTATGGAAAGGCTACAATCCTATTCATATCGAGCTAGAACCTGCATGGAAATTGGGACATACAGCCAAAGGCGGCTATGCGGATGTTTGGGTCAGAACCTTTAAAAATGGTGGTTTTGATGGCTCAGACGAGGATAAGGAGTCTTTGTTGATTATTGAATGTAAGACTTGGGGACGAGAGTTTGATGGAGCATGGGCAGACACGAAAGAAGACGGAGCTCAGCTCTTTAGCTATTTCCAGCAGGAAAGAGCCACTAAATTTCTTTGCCTTTACACTGCTGATATAATAGATGGTAGAATTGAACAAGATTATCATCTTATTAATGTCCAAGATAATGAAAAGAAACTGGAAAATGAGGAAACTGCCAAAAGTTACAAGGATGCTACCAACAACAAGCAACTATACAACGTATGGCATGAAACCTACCATGATGATTATGCAACGCGAGGCCTTTTTGAGGATGAAATAGAACCCTACAGAATTGGTAAGAACAAGTACACAACAAAAGACCTGAAGCCTGTTGACAACGATACCATCCAGAAAAAGTATAATGAGTTCGCCCTGATTCTGCGCCAGCACAATGTTGGAGGGTATGAAAATGCTTTTGACAAACTGGTGAATCTCTTCCTTGCAAAAGTTGTGGATGAGACAAGCAATCCTGATGACTTGAATTTCTACTGGAAAGGTTCTGCATATGATGATGATTACCGCTTGCAAGACCGCTTGCAGCGTCTTTATCGTGATGGCATGAAACGCTTTTTGAATGAGGATGTTACTTACATAGAGGATGGTGAGATTGAAAAGGCATTTCGTCGATTTAAGAATGATCCAGATGCGACAAAGAAGACCATCAAAAGCTATTTCCGTGCCCTGAAGTTCTTCTCTGACAACGACTTCTCTTTCATCAGCGTACACAATAAAAAACTTTTTGAACAGAATGCAGCCATATTATTGAAGGTGGTCAAGATGTTACAGGACATTAAACTGAAAGACTCTGACCAAAACCAGTTGCTTGGCGATTTGTTTGAAGGTTTCCTGAATAAAGGTGTCAAGCAGAGCGAAGGCCAATTCTTCACACCTATGCCCATAGTACGCTTCCTCGTTTCATCGTTGCCATTGGAAAAGATTATCCAGGACAGCGAGGATATCCCTTTTGCTATAGATTACGCTTGTGGTGCAGGTCATTTCCTGACAGAATATGCAGTACAAATAAAAGACTACGTGGAGAAGTATCGTCCCTCAATACCATTGAATGAGTATTATGCACATATCACAGGTATAGAAAAGGAATATCGTCTGTCTAAGGTTTCTAAAGTTTCCGCCTTTATGTATGGCCACGATGAAACTCAGATTATCTACTCTGATGCTTTGGCTTCAAATAAAGATGTTAAGGAAAGCTCATACGATGTTCTGATAGCCAATCCCCCTTATTCGGTCAAGGGCTTCTTAGAGACTCTGACTGAGAACCAACGAAAGCATTATTCACTCTTCAATGATAGCCTTAATATTGCCAAAAACAATGCTATCGAAATATTCTTTATCGAGCGTGCTGCCCAGTTGTTAAAGGCTGGTGGTGTGGCAGGAATTATTCTTCCTGTCTCTGTTCTAAACAAAGGTGGCATTTATGCCAAGGGGCGTGAAATAATTCTCCAAAAGTTCGACATCGTGGCTTTGGTAGAGTTTGGTAGTGGAACGTTTGGCAAGACAGGAACCAATACTGTTACGATGTTCTTACGACGCAAGGAAACCAATACACCCGATGCAGAGCACTATCAGAATAGAGTTGATTGCTGGTTCTGTAATTATGAAAAGTGCGAGTCTAATGATATTTACGACGACACTGACTTGTTGCAGGCATATTGTGACCACTGCGATTTCAATTGGGAAGATTATCATGCATTCCTTTCTGGCAATATGACGGAGAACTTTATGGAACATGATACCATCCAAGCCTATAAGACAGCCTTCTTTGGCAATCAACGCAATGCGATGAAGGGAGTTTGTACCCAAGCAAAGGAAATCAGGGCAAAATTCAAGAGCCGCCAAGATACTCAAGCATATAGAAGACTATCTGAGGATGAAAAGAAAAGGCAAGAAACTAAAGCTTTCTTGCAATTCGTCATTGCCATCGAGAAAGAAAAGGTATATTATTTCATATTAGCAAAAACTACGCCCAATCCTGTGGTTATAGTCAAGTCGCCCTCAGGAACCACGAACATTAAGCGATTCTTGGGTTATGAATGGAGTGACAGTAAGGGAAATGAGGGTATTAAGTATTTGAATGTTTCAACGCAAAGTACCTCTGACGATGAAGGCAATGGAGAAGACGATGACACTATGCATCAAATTGAAGGTATAAAGGGTATTCAAACGCCCTTATTCAATCCTATGGATTTAAGAGATATCTCTAAAATCAATTCTATAATTAGAGCTAACTATCTAGGAGAAGATATTTCCATACCAGATGATTTGGCAGAGACCGTTACTATGGGCAATCTATATGATCTTATGGAGTTTAAACAAACCGCATTTGATAAAACTATAAAGATGAAAGCTTCATTGAAAATGACGGTAGAAAGCAAGTACGAAATAATCCCATTAAAAAAATACTGTACAGCAATTAATCCATCAAAGGAAGAATTTAGGGATATTGACCCGCAAACTCATGTGTCATTTATAGAAATGTCATCATTAGGCTTTGGCCGGATTGATTATATGGAAGATAAGACTCTTCATGAACTATCTTCAGGTGGTTATACTAATTTTAGAGAGAATGACGTACTCGTTGCCAAAATTACTCCATGTATGGAAAATGGTAAATGTTGCTTGGCAGAAGGATTAATTAATGGGTTGGGTCTTGGAAGTACCGAATATCATGTTTTTAGGACTTCTTCAAGGAACAGAGCGAAATACCTTTTTGAATATTTAAATAGAGAAGAGGTTAGGAGAATAGCAGCGACAAATATGACAGGAGCGAGTGGACATCGACGTGTTCCAGAATTTTTCTATGTTCAAATGCCTATTCCCAATGTTCCAAATAATGTAATCGACGAATTAGTAGGAGAGTTTGATACCGTAGATATTGACTTTAATAATGCTTCTTCTCGTATTATCACAATAGAGAAAGAAATTGAAGAAATGTTACGGAATTCTCAAATGAATGCCCATACATCCATCAATCTCAGTCGTGCAGACTTGTTTAAAATATCTATTGGCCGCCGTGTCTTAAAGTCAGAGATTGTTAAAGACGGAGTGTATGACGTGTATAGTGCCAATGTGTTTGAACCGTTTGGCAAAACCAGTCACTCTGTTCTCGATGACTTCACAAAGCCATCTGTGCTTTGGGGTATAGATGGCGACTGGATGGTTAATTACCAAGAGGCAGAAAAGCCGTTCAATCCAACTGACCATTGTGGCGTAATCAGAGTTCTAGATGAAACCGTTGTCAATCCAAGGTATTTGGTCTATCCTCTTCTGAAAGCAGGAGAGGCTGAACGCTTCTCACGTTCAAATCGTGCATCAACTGAACGAGTAAAAGCCCTCTCCATTATGTTGCCAGACATTGAAACACAGAATGCTGTGGCCCTGCAGCTCATCAACATGGAGAATGAAATAGCAAGACTAAAGAATAAAATGCAGGAATGTATTATAATGAAGCAAGCCATATTAGATAAGTATTTAAAATAAACAATCTCCGAATATGAAAATTGATTTTAGGGAAATTGATTTAAAAGATAAGATTGATGATTTCTCCCAATACTTAGAAACAACGGATAGAATTATTCTTTCTGCAAAGTTTGGAGATGGTAAAACTTATTTTCTTAATCAATTACGGCAGGATGAAACATTAAATAAAGACTACAAATTCTTTACCATTTATCCTGTTAACTATTCAGTAGCTAAAAATGAAGATGTTTTTGAATACATAAAGCGTGATATTATTCTTCAATTGAATAAAGAAGGTCTTTTAGACAAGTTTGATATTGATGCAGCATTTGATTCTTTGTTTGATTTTGATGATGTAAAAAAAGTTGTCTCTTTTCTTTTGTCTTTTGTTCGTGGAGGTGAATTTTACGATAAAATATTTAATAAGTTTTGTGAAAAGATGAAAGGATATAAAGAGAAAAATCATACAGCAAACAAATATTTGGCATCTGTTTCTCAAATTAAAGGAAGTATATATGAAGAAGATGGATATACAATTATTATCAGAAATGCAATAAATTGGATGAAAGTAGTCCATGCCATGAATGGTCCAAATTGGGAAAAGAAAAAGCCAGTTTTGATTGTTGAGGATTTGGATCGTTTGGATCCTAAACATCTATTTCGCATCTTGAATGTATTAAGTGCCCATATTGACGATTCCTCAAAGCCAGATATAGTGACAAATAAATTTGGCTTCAACAACATAGTTCTTGTCATGGATTTCAAAACAACTGAACATATTTTCCATCATTTTTATGGAAAAGAGGCATGTTATGAAGGTTATATGAGTAAATTCTTGTCACGTGAACCATTTAAATATAGCATACTGCCATTTATGACTTCTCACATCAAACAAGAAATATCAACATAATTAGGAATTGCCCACATATTTGATATTTTTACGAATTTTCAAAAGAGATTAAATCAATTATCTATTCGAGACTTGAAAAAACTAACATCGTTTGATACAAAAGATAGAATAAAAAAAGATGTATATGAATACCAAGATCTTAGATTCTCTACATCATTATCTCTGTTCCACCTTATAATATATATGATGGAATCTGGTATGTCATCAGAAGAAATGGTTCCTGATTTAAATACAAAAATAAGTCGGAAACTAACTGGAGAAATGAGAATTGATATATCTGAATATATGAGATTAATGTATCCTTTTTATGCTATAAAGAATGAGAGATTTCGTTTTATCAGCTATTATAATGTTCATTATATAATTTCTACGACAAAAAGAAATGGGATTATTATAGACATTCAGACTGATGAAACGGTGTCATGGGATAATTCTGTTGTAAGAATAGAAAACAACAAAATAGAAGATGTTATAAAATGGTGTCTTGACAGCTTTTCTTCTAGTATAAATACTGCTGCATTATAAGATATGAGTAAGAAATCGATAAGGTTTTTCAATGATAGAAAGGTGCGAGCTGTTTGGGATGAAGAGCATTCAAAATGGTGGTTCTCGGCTACAGATATTGTTCGTGCCATCAACAATGAAGAAGATTATGTGAAGGCTGGTAACTATTGGCGTTGGCTGAAAAAGAAACTCAATACTGGTGGAGTTCAACTCGTGAGTATCACTCACGACTTCAAATTTGTAGCTCCTGATGGTAAGCAACGTACAGCAGATGCACTTGATGCAGAGTGTGTTCAGATACTGGCGAAACATTATCCAAACAATCGTGCAAGAGCCTTTCTCGATTGGTTTACATACAGTGACAATAGCATTGACGGGCGGAGTAAGAAAAAAGCCTATACCCTTATTGAAAGTGGTTTGCTTGATAGCATGGAACCAGGAACGGTAAAGTGTTTACAACAGATTCACGCTTATCTCTTTGGCGGTCTTTATGACTTTGCAGGTCAGATACGAACGAAGACTATTTGGAAAGATGGCACATTGTTTTGTCGTGCAGAATATCTGATGCAGAATTTGAGAATCATTGAACAAATGCCTGAAACGACTTTCGATGAGATAGTAAATAAATATGTGGAGATGAATGTTGCGCATCCTTTTATGGAGGGCAATGGTCGTTCTACTCGTATTTGGCTCGATTTGATATTCAAGAAACGTCTGAGACTTTGTGTTGACTGGAGTAAGATAGACAAGAAAGAATATCTGAAAGCCATGCGTTTGAGTACAACGGATGCTCGGTCTATCAAGGCTTTGTTGAAAAGGGCAATGACTGATAAGATAGATGACCGCGAACTTTTCATGAAAGGTATTGACTATTCTTATTATTACGAACAAGAGGAGTAAGAAAGTGATGGAATACTTAAAGCGTTACCTTTGTTTATGTAATTGCCTTTTCTTTTGCAGAAACAACGAAGCGTGTGAAGAATATTGATAAAAAAATGAAATGTGTATTCTAAATCTTTTTTTTTGTATATCTTTGCAACCAAATTTGGTTTAGAAAAGAAAATACAGACATGAAAATATTTATTGATGAAATGAGACGAATGCTTTGCGTCGTTTGTCTGCTTACGTTGTCACTAATGACTAATCAAGCATCCGTAGCCGCTCAGTCGGCTTCTCCCTCTCAGGCGGAGGTTGAAGAAGCACGGATTGATAGCATGGCGATAGACTCACTGACAACGGCATTTGATGAAGAACTTGCCGACATGGAGGAAATGGAGGAAGGCGGTTTTCATAAAGCCATCAAGAAAAAGTTTATTGAAGGAAATGCTGGCTTTATGTCGCTTGTGGCATTGGCATTGGTCTTAGGACTGGCTTTCTGTATTGAGCGTATTATTTATTTGAGTCTGTCGGAAATTAATGCCAAGAAATTTGTGGCAGATTTAGATGAAAAAATCATGGCTGGTGAGATTGATGCTGCCAAAGAACAATGTAGAAATACGAGAGGTCCTGTGGCTTCCATTTGTTATCAAGGTTTGGAGCGAATCAATGAACCGTTGGAAGACATTGAACGTTCCATTTCTTCGTATGGTTCCGTTCAAATAGCTAACTTGGAAAAAGGTTGTTCATGGATTACCCTCTTTATTGCCATGGCTCCATCGTTGGGATTCTTGGGAACTGTCATTGGAATGGTGATGGCGTTTAATGACATACAGATGGCTGGCGACTTGAATGCATCGGTGGTGGCGGCTGGTATGAAGGTGGCATTGATAACCACCATCTTCGGTATCATCGTCGCTTTGGTGTTGCAGTTGTTTTACAATTACATCCTGTCGAAGATTAATCATCTCACCTCGCAAATGGAAGAGTCGGCCATTTCGCTGATGGATTCTATCAACAACCTCAAGAAAAAACAAGCTGGAAAATAAACTATGAAACAGGCAGAAAAACTTTCCAAGCAAATATTCTATGGGATAGTCGCTGTCATCGTTGTGATTTTTTCCATGTTTTATCTCATTGGCTATCATCTGCCTTATTGGGAGAATCCAAGTTTCAATGCGCCCATGATGACCAATGTGCTATTAATATTCATGTTTCTATTGTTTGTCGGAGCCATTTGTCTTGCTGCATGGTCAATATTCAATTCGTTGAAGAAAAGGGGAAAGGGAGAGAAATTGCAGAATGGCATTCCCGTGAAGCGCAATGCTTATATTGTGGTGATTGGTACGTTCATCCTATTGATATGTACCTTTCTCTTGTCTTCCAAGGCTCCTATCTTGGTGAATGGAAAAGCATACGAAAACGTATGGTGGTTGAAGTTGTCTGATATGTTTATCTGGACAAGTGGCATCTTGATTATAATAGCGTTTGTCACCGTAGTATTCGGGGCTTCGCGCAATTGGCGTAAAAGTGGAAATTCATAATAACAATTAAAGATGATAAGACGTAAGAACAAATTGGAAATGCCCGAATTGAACACCACATCAACGGCAGACATCTCGTTTATGCTGTTGATATTCTTCTTGGTGGTGTCGTCAATGGACATTGACAAAGGACTTACGCGTCAGTTGCCTCCCATGGAAAAGGAACACGTCATGGAGGAAACACTTATCAGTAAAGACAAGTTGTTACGATTGGAGATTACTGAAAACAATCTGCTGTTGGTAGATGGACAGGAAATGTCTGTAAGACAACTTCGCAATCATGCCTCACGTTTCATCATGAAGGTAGGAAACGAACATTTGATTTCGATAGATGCTCATCCTTCCTCGTCATACGATACGTATTTCCAAGTGCAAAACGAATTGGTGAAAGCGTATAAGGAAGCAAGAAATGCCATTGCCAACAAGCATTATGGTAGTTCGTTTGAATCACTGACCACCCAACAGAAGATCATGATTCGGGATATGATTCCGCAGCATATTGCCGAGACCTACCATTCCACGAACACGAAAGGAGGGAAGGAATGATTAAGTTTCGCAAACAAACCCGCAGGTCGTTTCCCATGCTCAATACAGCTTCTTTGCCAGATTTGATTTTTACCGTCCTATTCTTTTTCATGATTGTCACACACATGAGAAATGAATCGCCTAAGGTGAATTTGGAGAAGCCACAAGGTACGGAACTCACTCGTTTGGCAAAGAAATCGTCTGTTACATATATATATATAGGTACAAACGGACAAGTTGACGAAGAGGGTAGGGCGAAGTATCTCATTCAGGTCAACGATAAGATTATTGACATTGAAAACCTTACTGACTATATCATTGCGGAACGCAGTCGGATGTCGCTCCAAGACAGAGAGCAAGCCACCGTCTCATTAAAGGCTGACAAACAGACACCAATGCATATAATTACCGAAGTGAAGCGTTGCTTGCGTCAAGCAAAAGCATATAGGATTAGTTATTCGGGAGATAGTAAGAGGTAAGAAAGTAAGAGGTAAGAAAGTTAGAAGCAAGAGATATGCTTTGCCAATGGAGGACTAATCTCTTGCCTCTTACTTTCTTGCTTCTAACTTTCCTAAATACTTTCTTATAATTTGAATAATTTGTTATTTTTTATGTCAAAAAATTGCTAAATTCGTTTTTTAATAGTATCTTTGCGGAAAAATTATAAAATTATGACACAACATCAATTAGACTCATTAGACAGGAAAATCCTAAAATTGATTGCTGAAGATGCACGTATCCCCTTTCTTGAAGTTGCAAGGGTATGCAACGTTAGTGGGGCTGCCATTCATCAAAGAATACAAAAGTTGACGAATCTTGGTGTACTAAAAGGTTCGCAGTTTATTATCGATCCTGAGAAGATAGGTTATCAAACTTGTGCTTATATCGGTCTTTATCTCAAGGCTCCTGAGACATTCGACTATGTAGTAGAGGAACTCAAGAAGATTCCCGAAGTTGTGGAATGTCATTATACTACGGGTGGCTACGACTTGTTTATCAAGATTTATGCTTTCAACAATCACCACTTGCTGAACATCATTCACGATAAACTTCAACCACTTGGATTGGCAAGAAGCGAGACTATCGTGGCATTTAATGCTGTCATAGACAGACAATTGCCAATTTGTGAGATGGAAGAGGATAAAGAGGAATAGAGCTTTCAAGAAGCAAGGATTTTAAGAAGCAAGGATTTTAAGAAGCAAGAGGTAAGAAAGTAAGAAACAAGAGATTTGTCTTTTCAATTGAGGACAAATCTCTTGCTTTTCTTTTTCCTGTTTTTGAGAGTGTGTACATGAACCGAGTTAAAAGATTTTTCATAGAGGTAAAAAACATAATTGACAATTCACAAATGGAGATATATCGCAATTAGTCACAATCAAGAGAAATGGCCTACAGAAATATTCCTCAATCGTGGCAATTTAATAGAGATAAATTGTTATTCTCAATCTTAAATTCAGTATTATGATCATCAATCTATATTCCCTTGATGAACAGCAACAAAGCTTTTACATTCTGAAATTATCATACAAAAAAATCCGTGAAAAAACTCAAATATAAAGGAAACTAATTAGGAAGATTTTTTTGGATACAATTAACTTACAATGTTATATTATGATTGATGATATGGATAATTCATAAATATGTATAAAATGTCCTCATGTATTTTGGTGGTATTAATTATTTTTTGTAATTTTGTATATAGTAAATTATTATAAGGGGAGGCACATATTTATGTAGCCTCTTTATTTTTTGTATAAACTTAAACAATTTTATTATGCACAAAGAACAATTCACAGAGAACGAAATTGAGTTGTTGAAAAGTCTATTTCAAGAGAAAGAAACAGCCAGCAGTTCAAAACAAAAGTCAATTCGTGCAAAAATGCGGAAAATTGGCTTTTACATCACTGACCATGAAGGTAAAATGAATTTGTCTGATTTTGAAAGACTTGTTAAGTCATGGAAAGAAAACCTTTCAAATACTTCAGAAGGAAATTGTTCCAAAGGGGTATGCATGAAAGAAGAACGCAACCATTCTCATGTGGGGTGTAATGAAACATCTGCTACAAATAGTAAAAAGGGATTAGCCCCTTGGGTGGGTGAAGACCCATGTGTACTTATTCTTGGCACATTTCCAGGTGAAAAGTCACTAAAGAGTCAAGCATATTACCAGGACAGAGCTCATAATTCTTTTTATAAAATTATGGAAGCTCTTTTTCATCGCACAAATGACATTAGTGATAAGGATTTTCTGATTGAGAATCATATTGCCTTGTGGGATTGTATGGGGGTTGCCGAAAGAGAAGGAAGTGTTGATGCAAATATAACTGACTACATTCCTAATGAAGTAGAACAATTTCTCTACTTACATCCCAGTATCACTACGATCATTCTAAATGGTATTGGGAAGACTACAGATGTGTTCTATAAAAAATTCAATGTCGCAGAATTGAAAAAACACTTTGAAATTAAATCTCTACATTCGACGGCCAAAACCTGTTCAATCCCATTTGAATTAAAAAAGAAAGAATGGGGGGTAATTAAAGACATTGTAAATGGTTATCAGAAGAAGTGGTAAAAGTACGAAAAACTTTAAGAAATTGAAAGATAGATGAATAATGCCTAACTCTAAATTCTCGACAACAGATAAAGCCATTATCGTATTGATTTTTGTTCTCTATCTGCTTAGCTACCACTTCCTGACTTCTTCGGGAAGTGGTCAGTCAGGGCAAGATACAGGGGATGAATTTCTACCCGTAGCCAAGACAGAAGAACAAATAGAAGTTAATCCAATAAGTCCAAAAGAACGAAAGCCGAAGTCCTTGTCTGCGGATTGGCCGTTGGATTTGGGCAAATACTTTTATACACTTGACATTGAACCTGGCTATGAAATGGAGGATGAAGAGTATGAGGTGGTTGATGAATCTGGTGGTAATCTGATTGTGAGAAAGCATCACGACTGGCCAGCCATTAGTGGACATTTTGAATGGTATTGCAATTCCAAGTTAACAACTACTCAGCAGATGTATGATTATGTTGTGGCTCATCACCAAGCGATAGTCAGACAGATGCAAGAGGTGAGGAGTAGGGGGGTAAACCGACAGTTTGATGAGGCTTCGTATTACCAAGATTATTATGACGATTATCAGGATGACCCAGAAGACGAACTTCGCTTTCCTCCAGAGATATTCGATGCAAATGATGAATAATGAAGAATCGTAGGATGTAATATGCAATTAAAAAGTTATTCATTACACCTATGATACGAATCGAGTAGGAGGAAAACAAAGTAGTTTTCTTCCTACTTTCGTTTTCCGACCTCTCACACCACCGTACATGCGGTTCCGCATACGGCGGTTCTTTGTTTACGATACTGGCACGTAATAATCCTTCA
>Ga0247610_10001726_pt1 | contig 26535 bp, 23 predicted proteins | sample 174DNAGHGhighgp2_FD_193483 | JGI IMG/M metagenome (GOLD analysis project Ga0247610, IMG submission 193483) | Sheep rumen microbial communities from Palmerston North, Manawatu-Wanganui, New Zealand - 1742 DNA GHGhigh gp2 | ecosystem: Host-associated > Mammals > Digestive system > Stomach > Rumen...
GTACTTGCGATTGTAGATCTGTCCGCCGCCGGGCAGCACCAGTGCCACCCACTGTGAGCGTATGGGGTTGGGCTTGAAGGTCTTGGGACGCATGGCCTCGACGGCTGCCGCTGCCAGGCTGTCGAGCTTGAGGGGTGGCGTCGTGGCAGAGACCGTTTCCGTGGTGTCAGGGGTGAGTGTTGCGGCCTGCGTGGTGTCGGGCTTATGCTCTGCTGCCACGATGCTGTCGGGCACGATGCTGTCGGGCTCGGGCTGCGCCGCCGGGCGTGTGGTGGCAGCCATGGTTGCCGTGCCGATGACGAGTGCCGTCAGCAACGCAAATTCCTTATTATAATATGTGGCTCGCAGCAGCATGGGCGATGTCAGTATTTGGGGTCAGTGCCGGTCGAGGAGCTCCATGATTCGTTCCAGCTCCTCCTCGCTGGCGAAGGGGATGGTGATTTTGCCCTTGCCCTTGGCCGAGCAGGTGAGCTGCACTTTAGTGTTGAAGAACTTCGAGAGGCTGTCGCGCAACATGGTGAATTCCTCGGAGAGCTGGGCGCCGCGGGGCCGCAGCTTCTGGCCTCCGGCATTTATGGTCTCGCCCTGTGTGAGGCGTTTCACCATCTCCTCGACCTTGCGCACGCTGAGGTGCTCGCGGGTAATCTCGCCGAAGAGCTTCAGCTGCAAGGTGGGGTTGTCGAGGGCGAGAAGTGCACGTGCGTGACCCATGTCGATCTCACGCCGTTGGAGTGCCATCTGTATGGTGGCGGGCAGCTTCAGCAGGCGCAGATAGTTGGTGATGGTGGTGCGCTTCTTGCCCACGCGCTCGCTGAGACGGTCCTGCGTCAGCTCATACTGCTCGAGCAGATGCTGGTAGGCCAGGGCTATCTCTACGGCATTGAGGTCCTCGCGTTGTATGTTCTCTATGAGAGCCATCTCCATCACGTTCTCGTCGTCGGCAGTACGGATGTAGGCGGGTATCGTGGCCAAGCCTGCCATCTGCGAGGCGCGCCAGCGACGCTCGCCGGCGATGATCTCGTATGTGCCGTCGCTGAGCTGGCGCAGGGTGATGGGCTGTATGATGCCTATCTCACGGATGCTCGATGCCAGCTCCTCGAGAGCGCTCTCGTCGAACTCACGGCGTGGCTGGTTGGGGTTGGGGTGGATGAGTGAGAGCTCAATCTCGTTGATGCTCGACGTCCCATCGGTCTTGACGTCGCCGGTGGTGATGAGGGCGTCAAGTCCGCGGCCTAAGGCGGGAAATTTCTTGTGTGCTGCCATACTTACTGTTTCTTGGTGTTCTTCGCTATGATTTCCTGAGCCAGGGCGAGGTGGTTGCGCGCGCCGGCACTGTCGGCATCGTAGAGGATGGCGGGCACGCCATGACCCGGAGCCTCGGCAAGCTTGACGTTACGGTTGATGACGGTGTCGAACACCAGCTCTTGGAAGTGGCGCTGCACATCCTCCTTGACTTGGTTGGAGAGGCGCAGGCGCGAGTCGAACATCGTCAGCAGGAAACCTTCAATCTCAAGTGACGGGTTGAGTTTCTGCTTTATGATCTTGATGGTGTTGAGAAGCTTGGAGATACCCTCGAGGGCGAAGTATTCGCATTGCACCGGGATTATCACCGAGTCGGCTGCCGTGAGGGCGTTGACGGTGATGAGGCCGAGCGACGGAGAGCAGTCGATGAGGATGTAGTCGTAGTCGGACAGCACAGGCGCCAGGGCACGCTTCATCACCTCCTCGCGTGCGGGCATTCGTAACATCTCTATCTCGGCACCTACGAGGTCGATGTGGCTCGGGATGATGTCCAGCCCTGGTATGTCGGTTTCATAGATGGCCTCGTGGATGTCGAGATTGTTGATGAGGCAGTCATAGACGCTGCTCTCCACCTCAGTAAGGTTGACACCGAGACCGCTCGATGCATTCGCCTGGGGGTCGGCATCGACGAGTAGCACACGCTGCTCCAACGCCGCCAATGATGCGGCCAGATTCATGGAAGTGGTTGTCTTGCCGACACCCCCCTTCTGATTGGCTAAAGCTATGATTTTTCCCATTTCTATTCCTTTTTGTGCTCCACATAAGAGACTTTGAGCGGCAAAGGTAGGTATTTTCCGACTAAAAGTCGAGCGTTTTAAACCTTTTTATAGTTATATAACTACTTTTCTTGATAATTTTCAACAAAAACTCGTACCTTTGCAGCACCTTTTACGTAGTAATGTGGATAAAATGGCAGAGACAGACAACATTGCCGACCAGCGTTTCATGCGCATGGCACTCGACGAGGCGCGCCGTGCCGCCGACGAGGACGAGGTGCCCATCGGCGCCGTCATCGTGGCAGGCGGACAGGTGGTGGCCAAGGCTCACAACCTCACCGAGCGGCTCAACGACGTCACAGCACATGCCGAGATGCAGGCCATCACCGCTGCGGCCACGGCCCTGGGTGGCAAATACCTCAACGACTGCACGCTCTACGTCACCGTGGAGCCGTGTCTGATGTGCGCCGGAGCACTGGCATGGGCACAGATAGGCCGCATCGTATATGCCACGCCAGACGCCAAGCGGGGATTCACTGCCATGGCACCGAGCTGCCTGCATCCGCGCACACAGCTGCAGGCGGGCATCATGCAGGAGGAGGCGGCGGCAATCGTGCGCCACTTCTTCAGGCAGAAACGCTGACCATACTCGCAACGCAGACACATACGACATCACACCAACTAACTAAAACACATAAAAATCATGCGACAACTCACAACCTTCATCATGGCGCTTACGCTCTGCTGCAGCGCAGCTGCCAAGTCTGGCAGACACCGCACGAGCGGCAATCCCATCCTGCCGGAGTTCCATGCCGACCCCGAGGTGCTCTTCTCTGAGCAGACGGGACGTTTCTACATCTACTCTACCACCGACGGCATGCCGGGATGGGGAGGCTACTACTTCACGGTGTTCTCTTCGGCCGACCTCACAGACTGGCGGCATGAGGGCATAATGCTCGACCTCGGAACAGACCAGGTGCCGTGGGCCGTGGGCAACGCCTGGGCTCCGTGCATCATAGAGCGCAAGACCGACAGCGGGTGGAAATACTACTTCTACTACTCCGGCCACAACCCCAAGAACAACCGCAAGGCTATCGGCGTCGCCATTGCCGACAACCCCACTGGACCATTCACCGACCACGGCTCGCCTATCGTCGATGCACTGCCCGAAGGCCAGAACCACGGGCAGCAGATTGACGTCGATGTGTTCCAAGACCCGGCTTCCGGTAAGTTCTATCTCTACTGGGGCAACGGCTACATGGCCGGCGCAGAGCTCAACGACGACATGACGAGCCTCAAGCCTGGCACCACAACCTTAATGACCCCGGCAGGGGGCACGCTGCAAGACTATGCCTACCGTGAGGCACCTTACGTCTTCTGTCGCAACGGACTCTACTATTTCTTATGGAGCGTCGATGACACGGGCTCGCCAAACTACCATGTGGCCTACGGCACTGCCACGTCGCCACTCGGACCCATCACCGTGGCCGCAGACCCAGTGGTGCTCATCCAGGATGCCGATGCCGGCATCTACGGCCCGGCACACAACAGCGTACTTCAGCTGCCGGGGCGCGATGAATGGTACATAGTGTATCATCGCATCAATCCGGCATACCTCGCCAAGGACAAGGGACCGGGCTTCCACCGTCAGGTGTGCATAGACCGCATGACATTCAATGCCGACGGCACCATACGACGCGTACGACCCACGCAGGAGGGCGTGGCACCCGTGAAAGTGAAGCAACGCAAACGCTGATTGATGACATTCAAAACTATAAATTTACAGAAATGCTAAGAAAAACTCTGCTCTTTTTTTCAATCTCAGCATCGTCGCTGACGGCCATGGCCGACAAGACGATGTACGTTCCCAACGAATGGAGAAATCCATGGCCTGCCGACTCGCTGCTCTACGCCGAGAGTGACCCAGACAACAGCTACACATGGTCGAAGACACGAAGCCGAGAGACGGAAAACGTCATCGTGCTTTGGGACAAATACTACGGCAACAAAGCTCCCGACCAGCTGCCTACGTCAAGCCCGTACTATGTGGACATCAACGACCTGCTGAAGAAATGTGAGGCCTTCTTCGACCTCGAAATCAACACCCTCGGATTCGTGAACCCGCAGACGAGCAATCTCTCGAAATATAAGGTGATGGTACTCATGAACCACACCACGGACTGGGCCTGCTACGGCGGAGGCTATGACTATCAGGTGTCTGCCCTGTGGCTCAGCCCCAACACATGCAAGCCCGTGGGGTCGGCAGTGGCTCATGAGATCGGGCATTCGTTCCACTATATGTGCTACTCCGAGGCTTCGCGCCATGGCCAGGATGCCAGCGTGCAGACAGGCTTCCACAGCGCAATCGGCAAGGGTGCCGGCATCTGGGAACAGACGGCACAATGGCAGTCGCTGCAAAGCTATCCCAACGAGATGTTCAGCCAGAGCATCAACGTCTTCCGCAAGAGCCATAACCTCGCATTCACCCATGAGTGGCATCGCTATCAGAGCTACTGGTTCCTCTACTACCTGTGCCAGTTCAGCGACGACATGCGTGCCGTGGCCAACGTCTGGAACTACGACACCAAAGTGGCCATAGACTTCAACCAGGCTCTCATGCGCTCACGCAGCTGGTCGGTCGAGGAGCTCTATCGCCGTTACTACGACTATGCCGCACGCTGCGCGACATGGGATTTCGATGTGGCCAAGCAGTATCGCAACGCATACGTCGGCGACTTCGAATACCGTGCCGTGCGAACTGCCGACCATACCTATCAGGTGGCAGCCGCCAGCGCACCTCAGGTCACTGGCTTCAACATCATTCCCCTGCAGCTGCCGACGGCAGGGAGTGTCATCACGGCCCACTTCACGGCCATGAAACCCACCGCCAACCTCGCCGAGGGCGACCCCGGCGAGATGCTCAACGGAGAATCGCAGTTCGCGGCCATCAACAGAAAGACATATCCCAGTCAGGCCAAGGACGCGCAGAAGGGCTTCCGGCTGGGCTTCGTGGCACTGATGAAGGATGGCACCCGCCACTACTTCAATGCCGACTCCGTATATTGTCGGGGCACGGGCGAACAGCTGGCTGACGTCAGCATGGAAGTCCCTGCACAGGTGAGCAAGCTGTGGATGATTGTATCGCCGGCACCCACGACCTACGCTCAGCACAAATGGGATGACTCGCCGCTCACCGGCGACTACATCTGGCCATACCGCCTGACGCTGGAGGGGACAGACATACTGACATCCACCAACAAGGCCACCATCTACGTGTCAACGCACATCGATGAGGCAGAGCCGCACGATGTGCTCTTCGAATGGGATGTGCGAGTGGGGCGCAACAGCAACTATGCCACGGCCCCCGTGACGCTAAGCCCTGATGTGCAGCAGGCACTGGCCTACGCTTTCCAGCTGCAGCCCAACCAGATAGCATCGAGACTCGTGGGTTGGAGTGACAACGGCCCTGCCAAGGGTAAAATCATGTATTGTACGTCGTCGGACAACGGCATCCAACCCAACGTGGCAGGCACCAACACCAATGCCGCCTACGGACATTGGTTCGGACCGAATGGCGAACTGAAGGCATGGGGCAGTGGAGCAGTGGTGTTCTGCGACTTCGACCCGGCATCGCTGACTTTCAACATTGGCTATCACCCCAACAACGCCAGGCAGAACACGACATATACCATCATGCCGACATTCCAGTACCGCACCGACGACGGGCAGCTCGTCACGGCACGCTTCCGTTTCCAGGTGCGCATCAACAGCACCCAGCAGAATGTCGTGTCAAATGTCAGCATCACCGATGGCGTGACAGAGGTGCCGATGTACCATGGCCCGGCGTCCGATGCCATGAACGCACGGCAGTATGACATGCTTGGCCGCCCCGTGTCGCCAAAGCAACGTGGCTTGCACATCGTTGATGGCAGAAAAGTGCTCATAAGGTGACGAAATCACATAATTTGGGTATCGAAGATGCAAAAAAGTGCCTGAAAGTTTTGGGGAATCACCGAAAGTAGGTATCTTTGCGCCGCAAAACAAGGCAATAATCTCATTTTCTTAAACATTTAATAGTATCATTATGGCTTACGTAATTAGTGAAGACTGCGTCGCTTGCGGCACATGTATCGACGAATGCCCCGTGGGCGCTATCTCCGAGGGCGACATCTATAGCATCAACCCCGATGAGTGCACGGAGTGTGGCACATGTGCTGAGGCTTGTCCCTCTGGCGCAATCAGCAAGCCCTGAAAAAGCAACTGCAGGCTCTGAAAGAGCAACGACAAGCCCCGACAAGCAACGGGCATCACTCACCAATCGCAAAGAAGGCTCCGAACATCTGTTCTGGAGCCTTCTTTGCAATTGGTGAGTGATGCATGTCATGCGACGTAAAGAGAGTCATGTACAAAAAAACAAGAGAGCTACTTTCGTAACCCTCTCATCTTAGCGTAGCGGGAATGGGGATTGAACCCATGACCTCATGATTATGAATCATGCGCTCTAACCAGCTGAGCTATCCCGCCATAAGCTGATGCAATCTGGCTGGCTCATAGCGTCCTTCCTGAATGCGGGTGCAAAGGTAGCGCAAATTTGCATAATGGCCAAATATTTCTTCAATTTTTTTCATTTGCGGCGAAAAAAGATGGGAATACATCCAGTTGCTATCTGCTATTGTGAGGGCTGAGGGCAGGTAGTCAGTGTGGAAATGTGTCACGTTACGGGTCAACGGCAGCTATGTGCAGGCCGCAAGTCGTGATGTATGCATAGAAAAAGCTGCGAGCACGCTCGCAGCTTAAGGTGTAAATTTGTCATTTAATGGGTAAGCCCTTTCTGACTTCTCCAGGAGTTACGCCGAACTTTCGTTTGAAGATTGCTGAGAAGTGCGATACGTTCTTGAAACCAACATCGAAGCATACGTCCGACACCCGGCGTCCACGACGGAGAAGTTCGACGGCAGACCGTAAGCGGTAGTCTGTAAGCCACCTCTCAGGTGAGAGATCGCTTATCTTCTTGAAGTCACGCTTGAAAGTCGAGAGGCTACGGCCTGAGGCTTTGGCAAACTCAGACATTGAGTAGTCCTGTCGGAAGTTCTTTTGCATGAAATCGAGTAAATCTATTTTACCGTCCATTAGAGATGCGTTTTAAAAAGTTAATATCTGTGGCGCTCGGTGGATTTTGGTATGCTTTCCACCACCTTGCGCTGCAAAGATAGTTGATTCAAAATCAATTGCATTTGTTTTGCGGGCCAATTTTCAGATTCGGCCCTCATAAGACTTAAATTGTGAGAGATATGACCCCTCAGATACAATAAGAGAAGAAAAGTGTGAAAAATTGGCTTAGAGTATCAAACTTTTCACTACCTTTGCAGCGGAATTCGTAATATTTCTTTTTATAATTCTCTCATGTATGAAACGTTTCGCATTTAAAATGTTCTTGAAGCCAGGCTTCGAAGCAGAGTATGAACGTCGTCACGCGGCTCTGTGGCCCGAACTGAAAAAGCAAATCAAGGATGCCGGTGTCGGCAACTATAGTATCTACTGGGATCGCGATACGAATATCCTCTTCGGGTATCAGGAAATAGACGGCGAACAGAGTTCGCAGGACATGGGTGCCGACGAGACGACTCAGCGTTGGTGGGCTTACATGAAGGACATTATGGAGACAAACGACGACAACAGTCCTGTCACCATTCCTCTACAGGAAGTCTTTCATCTGGACTGACGCTGTCTCATGCCTTTCTTCTTGAAGCATTGTGCCCTACGACGTCGGCATCTTACGGTCGGCGTGCTTTAATCGTGCTATGCTCTCCGTGACGGGTCTCGGCCGCTTCTGTTCTCAACGTTGAACCGCAGTGTCCCGGCATCAAAGCTGATACCGGGGCTGGCGAAGAATCGTGCCAGCGTGCCGCTGTCGGCAAGTTGGCGCGGTGTGCCTATTTGCAGCTCCTGACCCAGGAGCCAAAGCTCGTCGGCTGTCTGGAGTGCCATGTCGAGGTCGTGGGTGGAGAGGAAAATTGTCTTCTGCATATCGTGGGCAAGCCTGGAGAGGAGCAGCATTGTGTCGGCTTTGGACGGGAAGTCGAGGAATGCCGTCGGCTCGTCGAGGAAAATCACGGGTGTCTGCTGTGCCAGTGCCTTGGCTATCATTGCCTTCTGACGCTCTCCGTCGCTCAGCGTGTGCACCATGCGCTGACTGAGGCTCTCTATGCCCACGAGGGCTATTGCATCGGCCACGGCGGCCTCGTCATCGGAATTGAGGCGCCCCCAGAATCCGGTGTATGGCGTGCGGCCCATCGCCACGAGGTCTCGGACACGCATCTCGCGAACGTCGGGACGTTCGGTGAGCACCACCCCTATGTGTCTGGCCAACTCCACGGGTGTGAAAGTCTCCAGCGGGCGCTGGTTGAGGTAAATGTTGCCGGCCAGTGGTGGCTGGAAAGCAGCAAGGGTGCGTAGCAGTGTGCTCTTGCCCGCACCATTGGGGCCGAGCAGACATGTCAGTCTGCCCGGTTCCAAGGTGGCGTTGATGTCGCGTGCCACCACATGAGTGGCATGTCGCGAGCGGTAGCCTATTGTGAGGCCGTTGAGTTGCATGCGTGGGGCTTATTCTATGTCGCGGCAGTAGTTGATGCCGAGCGAGTCGTAGAGGCGCTTCATGCGCGGCAACCGGCGGCAGAAGTCGTCGAAGTCCTTCTGCCCGGGTTGGCTCCACTGCACCTCGCTGATGGCGTCGAGGCGTGGCAGCAGCATGTAGAAGAGATGCTGCGGGAAGGCAATGTACTCCGTCCACAGGTTCACCTGCGGGCCGAGGATGTACTTCTGTTCGTCGGCGGCGAGGTCGTCGGGCTGGAGAGGTTCGAAGGAATAAACCTTTGAGATGGGCAGATAACCACCTATGGCATCGGGCTGGCGTCTGTTGTCCTTGAGCTGGTAGTAGTCGATGTAGCAGAACGAGTTTGGCGACATGATGACACGGTGGTGCTCCTTGGCTGCTTCTATGCCGCCCTTGACGCCGCGCCACGACATGACGATGCCGCTCTGGGTGAGACCGCCCTCGAGCACTTCGTCCCACCCTATCATGTCGCGGCCGCGCTCGCGCAGGAATGCCTCCATCTCGTGGTTGATCCACGTCTGCAGCTGGTTCTCTATACTATGCTTGCCGTCGTCCCTCAGGCCCAGCTCGCGGGCCTTGGCTTGGCATTTGGGGCATTGTTTCCAGCGCAGCTTGGGGCATTCGTCGCCGCCGATGTGGATGTATTTCGAGGGAAACACGTCGCAGAGCTCGCCCAGGACGGTCTTGAGGAAGGTGATGGTCTCGGGGTTGCCGGCGCAGAGCACCTCATGGCTCACGCCCCAGTGTGGCCACACGGGGTATGGTCCTCCGGTGCATCCGAGGTTGGGAAAGACGTGCAGTGCGCCCATCATGTGGCCTGGCAGGTCTATCTCGGGAATGATGTTGATGTAGCGCTCGGCGGCGTAGTTGACGAGTTCGCGGCACTCCTCCTGAGTGTAGTAGCCGCCGTAGCGCTGGCCGTCATAGACACCGGTGTTGTGGCCGATGACGGTCTGCTCGCGTATGCTGCCCTTGCGCGCCAGCTCGTGCTGGGCTTTCACCTCGAAGCGCCAGCCCTGGTCTTCGGTGATGTGCCAGTGGAGCTGGTTGCAGCCGTGCAGGGCCATGAGGTCGAGGTACTGCTTGATGACGGGCAGTGCGAAGTAGTGGCGTGCCACGTCGAGGTGTACGCCGCGGTATTCGAAGCGCGGCTCGTCGTGGATGGTGGCGTAGGGCAATGCCACCGTGGCGGCTGCTCCTTCGGCCTTCGTGGCGGCGGCCGTGGTTTGTTCCTGTGCTGCGAGCAGGCTCTTGCGCAGTGTCTGTGCTGCGCGGAACAGTCCCTCGTCGGTGTTGGCTGTGATGCTCACGCCGCGCTTGTCCACGGTGATGTCATAGGCTGCCAGCTCCTGAGGCATCATGTCGGCCAGAGCCTTGGCCTTCTTGGTGGTGGAGGCGGGTGCCTTGCGGATGGTGAGCCGGATGTGGGCCTTTTTGTCGGCGGGAGCCAGCTGTAACTTCACGCCGGCCACCTCCTCAACCCATTGCTTCAGGAACTGGGCGTTGCGCGAGATGGCGGGGTTGGAGCTGTCGTAGGCCACGGTCATGCCGTCGGTGAGTGCGAAGGCACGTGTGGTGTCGGCCACGATGCTTGTGGGCAGAGGTATGACGCGGTAGTCGGCACGTTGTGCTGTGGCGGCGTTGATTCCTACGGCCAGTGCCAGTGTGGCGACGAAGATACCGCGGCAGAAAGGGTTTGTGTGGTGGCGGTTCATAGTTGTCAGTGTGGATAAGGGTAAATGATAAGATTGTTGGTTGTGTGTCGGTGCAAGGGCAGCCGCCGTAGCAGCGGTCGAGGTGCGGACGCTGCTACGGCGGTAGGCTATTGTTTGAGAAGGTATGCCTTGAAGTCGGCAAACTGTCGGCTCATGGCCACGGACTGCTTCTGTCCGCGCATGAAGGCTTGCAGCTTCTCGGGTATGGGCAGGTCGATGCCGAGGATGGCATCTACGGTGTCCTTGAACTTGGCGGGATGGGCGGTCTCGAGGAACACGCCGACCTCGCCCGCGCGTAGCTGCTCCTTGAGGGCGCGGTAGCCGCATGCTCCGTGGGGGTCGAGGACGTAGCCTGTGCGTGAGTGGCAGTCGCGCATGGTGTCGGCAATCTGGCCGTCGGTGTATGTGGCGCCTGAGATGAGGCTGGTGATGCGTGCGTGTGCAGCTGTTGCGTCGGGGTGGGAATAGAGGTCGAGGATGCGTGCGAAGTTCGAGGGGTCGCCTACGTCCATGGCGTTGGCGATGGTCTGCACTGAGGGGCGGGGGCGGTAGTCGCCGTCGCGCAGGTACTCGTAGAACACGCTGTTGGCATTGTTGGCGGCTATGAAGCGCTTCACGGGCAGACCCATGGCGTGGCCGAAGAGTGCCGAGCAGATGTTGCCGAAGTTGCCCGATGGCACGCAGACGACGAGGTTGCTGGCGGCCGAGGTGGTGGCACCGACAATGCCCTGGCGGTGGAGCTGGGCGTAGGCCCAGAAGTAGTAGAAAGCCTGTGGCAGGAAGCGGGCCACATTGATGCTGTTGGCCGAGGTGAGGCGCATGTGGGCGTTGAGGTCGGCATCCATGAAGGCCGACTTCACCAGTGCCTGGCAGTCGTCGAACACGCCATCGACCTCGATGGCGGTGATGTTGCGGCCCAGGGTGGTGAACTGGCACTCCTGTATGGGCGACACCTTGCCTTTGGGATATAGGACATAGACGTGGATGCCTTCCACGCCGAGAAAGCCGTTGGCCACGGCCGAGCCCGTGTCGCCGCTGGTGGCCACAAGGACGTTCACCTCGCCGCCTCCGGGTTGTGAGGCCGGTGTGGCGGCTGTCTGCGGGGCGAGGAAATACTGCAGGAGGCGTGCCATGAAGCGTGCTCCCACGTCCTTGAAAGCGAGCGTGGGGCCGTGGAACAGCTCAAGGGCGTAGATGCCCGGCTCCACCTGCACCACGGGGCAGTCGAAGGCGAGGGTGTCACTGACGATCTTGCGCAGCGCGTCGGCCTCGATGTCGTCGCCAAAGAAGGCATCGGCCACGCGGTAGGCCACTTCCTGGAACGAGAGGCTGCACATCTCGTCCCAGAGCGTGTCGGGCAGATGCTTGATGACTTCGGGCATATAGAGTCCGCGGTCCTCGGCGAGGCCACGGACAACGGCCTCGCGCAGTGTGGCACGGGCGGCATTGTGGTTGGTGCTATAGTATAACATGTGTGCTTATTGCTTCTGTTGCATGAATAGTTTGATGAAGTCGTCGCCCTGGAGCAGACCGTATGCTCCCGCCTGGCAGGCATCTTCGTCGAAGGTGCTGACGCTGTCGGGCTGGATGCCGGGGGCGTAGATGCAGAAGGGGATGGGTTCGGCGGTGTGTGTGCGGTGTTCGCAGGGTGTGGGGTGGTCGGGCAGCAGGGCTATGGCCACGTCGCTGCCGCCGAGGGCATCGAGGATGGGGCGTATGAGGCGGTGGTCGAGGTCCTCGATGGTCTGCAGCTTGAGAGGCACGGAGCCGTCGTGGCCGGCTTCGTCGCTGGCCTCCACGTGGAGATATACGAAGTCGTCGCCTCCGGTCGGCGATGCCGGGTCGCGGCCTGTGAGAGCGTCGATGGCGGCCTGGGCCTTGCCCTCGAAGTTGGTGTCGTAGAGGCCAGTGGCACCGTCCACGTTGATGACGCGCAGACCGGCATAGCGCCCTATGCCTCGGATGAGGTCAACGGCGGTGATGACGGAGCCGTGGCGTATGTCGGGGAAGCGCTCCGTGAGGGGTTGCATGTGCGGGCGGTAGCCGCCTCCCCATGGCCAGATGCTCGATGCCATGTCGCGACCTTCGCGCGCGCGTTCCTTATTTAATATATGTGTAGGAAGGAGCTGTTGCGAACGGACGACGAGGTCGCGCAGCAGCGTTGCCGTCTCCTCGGCCTCGGGCACCTCGGCGGTGATTTCGAACTGACGCCATGGCTGGCCGGGCACGTCGTGGGGCGGTGTGCAACGGATGCGTTTGTCGCCGCCGCGCACGACGAGGAGGTGGCGATATTGTACGCCTGTGTAGAAGCGGATGCGGTCGGTGGCGAGGTGCTCGTTGAGGAAACGGATGAGCTGGTCGCCCTCCTCGGTCTCGAGGCGTCCGCAGGAGTGGTTCTTGAGGATGTCGCCCTCGATGCACACGAGGTTGCAGCGCATGGCAAGGTCGCCGGGCTGCAGCTCCACGCCAATGCTTGCGGCCTCGAGCGGCCCGCGCCCTTCATAGACGATGTGCTGGTCGTAGCCCAGGATGCTGCTGTTGGCCACCTCAGAGCCGGGGTGGAAGCCGTCGGGGACGGTCTTGAGCATGCCGCAGCGTCCGTGTGCGGCGAGCCAGTCCATGGCGGGTGTGCTGGCATGCTGTAGCAGTGTCTTGCCTGCGAGCGACGACACATGCCAGTCGGCCATGCCGTCGCCAAGGATGATGAGGTGCTTCATTTATTGATGGTGAGCAGCAACGGTGTTGCTGCATGGTGGTACGATGAGAGTAGTTAGATGTTGGCGATGCTCATGATGTCGGCAAAGACACCGGCGGCGGTGACGCTGGCTCCGGCGCCGTAGCCCTGTATGAGCATGGGATATTCGCGGTAGCGCTCGGTGGTGAGCATGACGATGTTGTTTGAGCCTTCGAGACGGTAGAAGGGGTGATTCTCGGGAATCTCGGCCAGACCCACACTGGCGTGGCCATTCTCGTAGCGTGCCACGAAGCGCCAGCGTCTGCCGTTGGCCTCCACGCTGCGGCGGCGTTCCTCGAAGTCGGCGTCGAGCTGCGGCAGTGCCTGCCAGAAGGTCTCCACATCGCCGCAGAACAGAGTCTCGGGGATGAAGAGGTCTGCCTCCACGTCCGCCTGCTCCACACGGTAGCCGGCCTCGCGTGCCAGGATGACGAGCTTGCGAATGACGTCGGTGCCGCTGAGGTCGATGCGCGGGTCAGGCTCGGAGTAGCCCTCGTCCTTGGCCATGCGCACCGTCTGCGAGAATGGGATGTCGGCGCTGATCTTGTTGAAGATGAAGTTGAGTGTGCCGCTGAGCACGGCCTCGATGCGCAGTATCTTGTCGCCCGAGTGTATGAGGTCGTTGATGGTGCGTATGATGGGCAGCCCGGCTCCCACGTTGGTCTCGAAGAGGAACTTCACGCCCCGTCGCTGGGCTGTGGTCTTCAGCTCGTGGTAGTTGGCATAGTCGGAGCTGGCTGCAATCTTGTTGGCTGCCACGACGTTGATGTTGTGCTGCAGGAAGTCCTGATAGAGCGAGGCCACATCGGCCGACGCCGTGCAATCGACGAATACGGAGTTGAAGATGTTCATGCCGATGACCTCGTCGTGGAGATGCTGTGTCGAACTCTCGGGGGCGGCGTCGAGCTGCTCACGCCATGTGGCGAGGTCGATGCCCTCGCGTGCGAAGATGGCCTTGCGGCTGCTGGCCAGTCCCACGACGTTGAGCTTCAGGCCCTGCTCTTGCATGAGTTTCTGCTGCTGCGAGGCAATCTGCTCTATGAGCGATGCTCCCACGGTGCCCACGCCGCAGAGGAAGAGGTTCAGCACCTGGTACTCGGAGAGGAAGAAGGCATCGTGGATGACGTTGAGCGTCTTGCGAAGGTACTGCGAATCGACGACGAAGGAGATGTTGGTCTCGGAGGCTCCCTGGGCGCAGGCTATGACGCTGATGCCCGAGCGGCCCAGCGTGCCGAAAAGCTTGCCGGCGATGCCGGGGGTGTGCTTCATGTTCTCGCCCACGACGGCCACGGTGGCCAGGCCTCCCTCGGCCTGCATGCGGAACATGGCTCCCGTCTCTATCTCCTTGGCAAATTCCTCGTTGAGCACGCGGCAGGCGGCATCGCTGTCCTCGTCGCGCACGCCGATGCTGGTGCTGTTCTCCGACGAGGCCTGCGAGACCATGAAGACGGAGATGCCGTTCTCGGCCAGCACGGAGAAGATGCGGCGGTTCACGCCGATGACGCCCACCATGGAGAGCCCGCTGACGGTGATGAGCGTGGTGCCCTTGATGGAGCTGATGCCCTTGATGGAGCGTGTGTCATCCACGATGTCGCTCTTGATGATGGTGCCAGGGGCGTCGGGGTTGAAGGTGTTCTTGATGAGTATGGGGATTTGCTTTACGCAGACGGGGTATATGGTGGGGGGATATACCACCTTGGCGCCGAAGTTGCATAGCTCCATGGCCTCGATGTACGAGAGCTCGGGAATGACGTAGGCCGAGGAGATGACGCGCGGGTCGGCCGTCATGAATCCATCGACGTCTGTCCATATCTCGAGCACGCTGGCGTTGAGGGCGGCGGCGATGATGCTGGCGGTGTAGTCGGAGCCACCGCGCCCGAGGTTGGTGACCTCGCCGCTCTCGGCATCTGTGCTGATGAACCCCGGCACGAGCGACACGGCGGGTATGTCCTGCCAAGTCCTGCGCACGAGGTCGTTGGTGAGTTCGGAGGCGAGCAGTGAGCGCCCGCCCTTCACTTCGGTCTTTATGAACTCGCGGCTGTCATACCATCGTGCTCCGTTGATGAGCGTGGCCACGATGCGGCTGCTCAGTCGCTCGCCGTAGCTGACGATGGCGGCCTGCGTCTTTGGAGAAAGGTCGCGGATGAGATATACGCCCTGGTATATTGAGCGCAGCTCCTCGAGGTGGCTGTCTATGATGCGTATGAGTCCGTCGCGCTCGGCTCCGGCGGGAATAACGCTGTCAATCATGCTGTGGTGGCGTTGTGCCATCTCGGCAAAGGCGGTGAGGTAGGCTACGTCGCCGCTCACGGCGAGCTGGCTTGTGCGCAGCAGCTTGTCGGTGATGCCGCCCAATACCGACACCACGACGATGACGGGTTCTGTCTGTGCCTCAACGATGCGCTTGACGTTGAGGATGCTTTCGACGGAACCTACGCTGGAGCCTCCGAATTTGAGTACTTTCATGTGTGTTTGTTTAGGGGTGTGTCTGCCGACACATAGTTTTTGCGGCGCAAAGATAGTAAAATGTGAGCAAACATCACATATAAAACACATTTTTTTGCTAACAAATGCGTATGATTAGTAAATTAAGTCTTTTTGGGGCGTATGCAGGCATCTTTTGACAAATTATGCTTACCTTTGCGGCGGTTTGGTGCAGGGCTGCCTGCCTGCGCCGTGAATATGTCACACGAAACTCTTATGTAAATGTCACACGAAACTACAAACCTCACCTACGAGTCTGCCATGCAGCGCCTTGATGTGCTGGCCCGCCAGATGGAGGCTGGCGACATAGGTATCGACGAGCTTGCTGCCCGCCTCAGCGAAGCTCAGAAGCTGATTGCCTTCTGCCGCGACAAGCTCACACGTGCTGATGCCGAAGTTAAGAAACTGCTGGCAGAAGAATGATTTTTGCTTACATTTTTGCAGCTGTGTAAACTTTTTTTCGTACTTTTGCCGCCGAAATGTCTTATTCAACAACAAACATGAAAGAAATCGACTGGGCCAACATAGGTTTTGGCTATATCCCAACAGACTACAATGTGCGTTGCGTATGGCGCGACGGCAAATGGGGCGAGATAGAGGTCTCGTCCGAGACAACCATTAATCTTAGCATCGCTGCCACCTGCCTGCACTATGGCCAGGAAGCTTTCGAAGGTTTGAAGGCTTATCGCTGCCCCGACGGCAAGGTCCGCGTGTTCCGCATGGAGGAGAACGCCGCACGCCTTCAGGCCACGAGTCGCGGCATCGTCATGCCCGAGGTGCCCACAGAGCTGTTCACCGAGATGGTGAAGCGCGTGGTGCGACTGAACGAGCATTTCATACCTCCCTACGAGAGCGGAGCTACACTCTACTTGCGTCCACTGCTCATAGGCACCACGGCACAGGTCGGTGTCCATCCTGCCAAGGACTATCTGTTCATCATCTTCGTCACACCCGTGGGGCCGTACTTCAAGGGAGGCTTCTCCACCACACCTTATGTTGTCACACGCGACTACGACCGTTCTGCACCCTTGGGGACAGGCTGCTACAAGGTGGGTGGCAACTATGCCGCCTCGCTGCGCGCCAACACCTGGGCTCACGAGCAGGGCTACTCCTGCGAGTTCTACCTCGATGCCAAGGAAAAGAAATATATCGACGAATGTGGAGCTGCCAACTTCTTCGGCATCAAGGATAACACATACGTCACCCCGCTGAGCACCAGCATACTGCCTTCCGTCACCAACAAGAGCCTCATGCAGCTTGCTGCCGACCTTGGCCTTAAGGTGGAGCGCCGCCAGATTCCCATTGAAGAGCTGGAGACCTTCGAGGAAGCAGGCGCCTGCGGCACGGCGGCCGTCATAAGTCCTATCGAGCGTATCGACGACCCCGAGACAGGCAAGAGTTATGTCTTTGCTCCCGATGGCAAGCCCGGCCCCATCAGCACACGCTTGTATCAGAAGCTTATCAACATCCAGTATGGCATCGAACCCGACGTCCACAACTGGACGACAGTGGTGATAGAGTAGGCTCATGGGCAAAGGCAAGCTGGCGAAATTCGCCGACATGGCAAGCTATCCCAACGTCTTCGAGTTCCCGTTCCGAGGGCTCGAAGACGCTGAGTGTCAGCTGCGCGGACGCTGGCACGAGGAGGTGTTCCACAACGACAACCCCATAGTGCTCGAGCTGGGCTGCGGGCGTGGCGAGTATGCCGTGGGGCTGGCACGCCGCTACCCAGGCCGTAATCTCATTGGCGTGGACATCAAGGGCGCGAGGATGTGGAGCGGTGCCACGGAGGCCTTGCGCGAGAAGCTTGCCAATGTGGCCTTTCTGCGCACGAATATTGAAATCATCGACCGCTTTTTTGCCCCGGGCGAGGTGAGCGAGATATGGCTCACCTTCTCAGACCCGCAGATGAAAAAGGCCACCAAGCGCCTCACGTCCACTCATTTCTTGCGTCGCTACCTGCACTTCATGCAACCCGGTGGACTCATACATTTGAAGACCGACAGCAACTTTCTCTTCACTTACACTCGCTGTCTCTGCCAGGCAAGTCATCTGCCGGTGGAGGTATGCACAGAAGACCTCTATGCCTCGGCAGCGCAGCCGACATCAGAGACTTCAGAGCTTCAGGAGCGCCAGCTCTACCCGGACCTGAACATCCGCACCTACTACGAGCAGCAGTGGCTGGATCGTGGAATCACCATAAAGTACTTGCGGTTCCGGCTGCCGACGACAGCAGACGGACGACCAGCACCGGAAGCTCTCGTTGAGCCTGACGTTGAGATACCTCTCGATGACTATCGGAGCTACAACCGCCAAAAACGCAGCTCGCTGACGACGTCCCGATGAGCCTTCCCTGCAAAAGTGGATTATCGCAGACATCGGCTTCTCCTACTGTTGCAGCCCAACATAATAATTAACCCCGCTGTGGTGGCTCATTATACATCAGATAGAGCCACCCTTGTGGACTTCGTTTACATTTCGCCTGTGGGGCAAACGCTGTCCTTGGCTCCCCTTCGAGCGGAACTTAATTCCGCCGTCACCACCGTCGGAGGCTTCGTTCCAGTCGGCCTGCGTCTTGCCCTCCTTGGAGGCCGCTTGACAGTTGACTGACAAATCAGTAGCGGAAATACAAGATAGGCTTGGAGTGGATTGTTTCCGTGTCGCTGCCGTTGTAAACAATCTGGTGACGTGAATCTTGAGCCGGACATGGCTTCTTGAGTGTGTGAATATAGTTGTATCGGTCATTCCATGGCCTTGGAATGATGTGTGAGGTCGTGTGTGTGAGGAAAAGGTTAGCACGATGCCCCAGACACAGGTGGGGATGCGGCAGCTCCAGTCGATGACAGGTATGTGTCGGCGCTTGTGGATGGAGTCGGCTGTCATGCCGTCAGGCTACTGTCCGTCATTCGGAAGTATGGCTTCGGCCTTGCGGTAGCCGATGCCCGTGACGTGACAGATGAGACGGCCGTCTTGATTCGTCACACGCACCACCACGCTGGGGACCTTGCGATGGTCGGCCACGAAGACGGCCTCGGCACGCAGGCGGTCGCCCTCCTTCGCACTGGCTACGAAGGTGATGCTGCTGGAAAGACCGAAGGTGAGCTGTCCGCCGACATTCATCAGCGCCGCGATGGCAAGATCTGCCAGGGTGAACAAAGCTCCGCCCTGACAAACGTTGCCACCGTTGAGGTGAGTCTCAGTGACCGTCATTTCGGCAACGGCATGCGTTGCATCGGCCTCTGTAATCTGGCATTTGGAGAGTACCGCAAAGCGGTCTTTACGGTTCAATAATTCTTTGATATCCATTGTCGTGAGGTTGTGAGTGTGTTGAATTGAGGTCACAAAGATAAAGGGTTTTTCTCATACGTCCGACATTCAACAGTTTAAATTTTGTTAAGGTGGGCTCTGTTTCCCGTTTCGGCTGTAGCAGGGGTGGGGCTTATGCCCCTGCCTGCGATGAGCCACCCCTACTGTGGTACAGCTGCTTGCAAAAGCGGCCAAAAACAGCATCTTGCACATTTTTTTTACAAAAGATGGTGTGGGAATGAGAACTTTTATCTACTTTTGCCGACGTTAAGCCTTGACATGGCATTGAGCATACGCTAACACACTAACACACTATAAACATCATGAACACCAACGACCTCGACCTCAGCCGCCGCAGCTTCCTTCGCCGACTCGGACTCGGCTCAGCCTCAGCACTTTCACTCATGGCCTTAGGGCCGTTGCAGGCTCTCGCAGCCCCACTGCGCGACGATGACACGCCACCCGTGTCGTCTGACACAGACATCAAGATGACCTACCGCCGTCAGAACGGGTCGGGAGAGAACATCTCGCTGCTTGGCTTCGGCATGATGCGTCTGCCGCGCGAGCAGGCAGAGGTGGACCGCCTTGTTGACTACGCCATCGCCCATGGTGTCAACTATTTCGACACGGCGCCGATGTACGGAGGCGGCCGCAACGAGGCTGTCACGGGTGCCACGCTGAGCCGCTACCCTCGCGAGAAATACTATGTGGCCACGAAGATGTCCAACATGAATCCGTCGCAATGGTCTCTGGAGAAGTCCAAGGAGATGTATGAGAACTCGTTCAGGCAGTTGCGCGTTGACTACATCGACTACTACCTGCTGCACAGCGTGGGCGGAGGAGGCATGGACACACTGCGCGGACGCTTCCTCGACAACGGCCTGCTGGACTTCCTGCTGTCAGAGCGCGAGTCCGGGCGCATACGCCATCTCGGCTTCAGCTACCACGGCGACGTGGCGGTGTTCGACTATCTGCTTGACCACCACGACAAGTATCATTGGGACTTCGTGCAGATACAAATGAACTATGTTGACTGGCGCCATGCCGGGCGTGGCCGCCGCCGTTCCGATGCCGATGCCGAATACCTTTATGGCCGTCTGGAGAAGCTTGGCATCCAGGCTGTCGTGATGGAGCCCATCCGTGGCGGTGCCCTGGCAAATGTTGCCGACGAGGTGCGGCAACAGCTTCATGACGTGCGTCCTGACGACAGCCCTGCCACATGGGGTTTCCGTTGGGTGGCATCGTACCCCAATATCCTCACCACGCTCAGCGGCATGAACCGCATGGAACATCTCACGGAGAACGTAGCCACCTTCTCGCCGCTGCAGCCGTGCTCCGATGCCGAGAAGCAGCTCCTGGCACGCATAGCCGACCAGATGGCAGGCTTCCCCACCATCGGCTGCACCACCTGTGCCTACTGCATGCCATGCCCCTACGGTGTGGACATTCCCGGCAACTTCGCCTTTTACAACAATGCCGTCAACACGAAGCTCCTGCCGCTGCCCGAACCTACGGCAGCCGACTACGCCGAGCGTCAGGATGCCTTCATCAGTGCATACCGCGAAGCTATAGCTGCCGAGAAACGTGCCACGACATGCACCGACTGCGGCCAATGTCTCAGCAAGTGTCCGCAGCAGATACGAATACCCAACCAGATGAGCCGCATCGTGGAGCTGACACGCAAACGCAGAAAATAGAATACACCTAAAACACAATATCAGACAAGAATGAACAGAACAACACTCACGTCCCTACGTCCGGCGCTCGCCTGTGCAGTAGTCGCCGCTGCATCGATGATATTCATGGCGTTCAGCCAGCCCAAAGACGAGGTCATCACCAAGGAGGGCAAGACGACCATCATTACCACCACCACCCTGGCTGCCGACGTGGAAGGCTATGCAGGCCCTACGCCGCTTAAGATTTACATCAAGGCGGGCAAGGTGGAGAAGATAGAGGCACTGCCTAATGTCGAGACGCCAAAGTACTTCGCACTCATCACGCGCCAGCTGCTCGACAAGTGGAATGGCCTCACCGCTAAGAAGGCCGCCACGCAGGAAGTTGATGTCGTGACGGGAGCCACCTTCTCGTCAGAGGCCGTCATAGAGAACGTGCGCCGCGGCATAAACTTCTACAACAAGAAAGGCAAGAAATAAGGTGGGTGCATAAAAGGTGGGCCCGCATTCCTGCGAGCCCTATGCCACAATGCTTTCTGTCACCGATGTGACATCGGCGCAATCATTCTGTGGCGAAGTAGGGATGGATCATTATAGAACCCACCTAAAAAAGTGGTACTCGGCGTGCGCCGCCGGCTTTCACACGAAGCCCTGGCGATGTAGAGCCTGACGGAGCGTGACGCTCATAGCCTCATTGTCGGCACGGGTGTAGCGTATATCAGTGTACACCTGAGCCAGCGTCTTCTTGCCATTGATACGTACGAACTCGCAGTTCTCCGGCAAGAACTCCTTGGGTCGGTAGAAGCGGTCGATATCCTCAGGCGCAGGGTCGAGGTAGTACTCGTCATGGACAAAGGCATCCGTGGAGAGGCGGTCGGAGAGCGGCGGCTCTTCGGCCGGCCATCCCACTGTTAGCGTTGCCACGGGGAAGGTGAGCTCAGGCAGCTCCAGCGCGTCGATGATGGCTTCGGGCTGGTAGAGCGTGGTGCCGAGGTAGCACAGCCCCAAGCCGTCGGCCTCTGCCAGATTGCAGAAGGTCTGCGTGTAGAGCAGGGCGTCGGTGGCAGCATTGGCAAAGCTCAGGAGGTTGTCAAAGCCCGGGTTGGCCTGACGGCACTGCGCCCATTTCGTGGTGCGGCGCACGTCGGCACAGATGGTGAGCACCACGGGTGCGGCTTCTACCATGGGCTGGTTGAAATGGGCCGGGGCGAGGGCACGCTTCTGGTCCTTCGAACGCGTCACTATCACGCTGTACAACTGCAGGTTGCCCATGGTTTGTGTGCGTGATGCATCCTCGAGGAGACGCATGAGGTGGTAGGGCTCCACTTCTTCGTCGGAATAGCGGCGAATGGTGCGGCGGGTGTGTATATCCATATCCTATATATTGTTATAATAAGTAAAAAACGTTGCAAATATATAATTTTTCTGACAAAGACGCAATAAGATTCTCAGAAAATCATTATTTTTGCGCACTATTTCACGACACACGACACTATGAGACACCTACTTTGCCTGCTTACGACACTGTGGTTCGCAGCATCCGTTGCCGCCACACCCCTCACAGCTGTTGCCGCCACACACAGTCACAGCACCCGTTACAGCGCCACTGCCGACAGCACTGCCGAATCGCACATGCTCCTTGAGGGCATAGCCATGAAGGGCGATATCTATGAGTTCGCTGACACACTGCGCAGCCACGGCTTCAAGCTCGAAAAGCGCCTGCGCGACGTCGATGCCTTCCTCTTCAAAGGCACCATTGCAGGATGCACATGCTATTTCCAGGTGAGCTACACACCGACGTCACGAACGGTTTATCGCATCATGGCTCAGCCCAAGAACATCAACATCGCCGACTACGTGGCGACGCTGACGGACATCTACGGACCTCTCTTCGACTCCAAGCCCGGCAGCTACCAGTGGATGACAGAGGGCGGCGCCGTCATGCTGATGACGCCCGACGGCATGGACCCGACCCTCGTGCTCATCGACGCAAAGGGCTATGCCACCTACAAGGAGGAACGCGACGCCCCCAAGATACGCTGAGCCCGGAGCACACACTCGCACCCACACGCCCCTGGTGGCAGCCGCCGAAGCCAAATGCGATAAGAAGTGCAGGCAAATAACATATTTTCACGGCAAAGTTTTCCGCGAATGCGGGAAAAGTATTACCTTTGCAGCGCAAATGCAACGACAGACACGCCGGCCGGCGTCTCTCACAACCGTATAACGAATAACCAGAAACCACACGCACACACCGTGGAACTCTCACCCCTAACAGCAATATCGCCCGTGGATGGGCGCTATCGCAACAAGACACAGTCGCTCGACGCCTATTTTTCTGAATATGCACTCATACGCTATCGCATACGCGTCGAGATTGAGTACTTCATTGCCCTTTGTGAGTTGCCGTTGCCGCAACTCGAGGCTTTCCCACACAACTTATTTCCGAAGCTCAGAGCCATCTATGAGGACTTCTCGCTCGCCGATGCCAGCCGCGTGAAGGAGATTGAAGCCGTCACCAACCACGATGTCAAGGCCGTTGAGTATTTCATCAAGGAGCGCTTCCGTACCCTCGATGCCACGGCACAGAGCGAGAGAGCCATAGAGTTCATACACTTCGGCCTCACCTCACAGGACATCAACAACACCGCCGTGCCACTGAGCCTCAAGGACGCGCTGGCAGACGTCGTGCTACCCCTGCTGCTACGCCTCAACGAGCAGCTCGACAGTTTTGCCGAGGAATGGAGCGGAGTGGCCATGCTGGCAAAGACACACGGGCAGCCGGCATCGCCAACACGTCTGGGCAAGGAGCTGAAAGTCTTCGCCTATCGCCTCCACCAGCAGTTGGAATTACTGAACCGCACTGCCATAACAGCCAAGTTCGGCGGTGCCACAGGCAATTTCAACGCCCACCATGTGGCATATCCCGACATCGACTGGCGCGACTTCGGCACAGACTTCGTGCGCAAGCACCTGGGGCTCGAACGCGAGGAGTGGACGACACAGATCTCCAACTACGACAACCTCGCTGCCGTCTTCGACGCTCTCAGACGCATATCTACAATCATTATCGACCTCGACCGCGACGTGTGGCAGTATATCTCTATGGGATATTTCCGCCAGCGCGTGAAGGCCGGCGAGGTAGGCTCCAGCGCCATGCCGCATAAGGTGAACCCCATCGACTTCGAGAACTCAGAGGGCAACCTCGGCATCGCCAATGCCATTCTGACTCACCTCTCCATGAAGCTGCCCATCAGCCGCCTGCAGCGCGACCTCACCGACAGCACCGTGCTGCGCAATGTCGGCGTACCTCTCGCACACATCGTCATCGCCGTGGAGAGCACGCTCAAGGGTCTGGGCAAGCTGCTGCTCAACGAGAGCGCCATCAGCAACGACCTCGACCGCAACTGGGCCGTAGTGGCAGAGGGCATACAGACCATACTGCGACGCGAAGGCTACCCCAACCCCTACGAGGCACTGAAGCAACTCACACGCACAGGGGCTGCCATAGACCCTGCCACGATAGCCGAATTCATTGACAACCTAAATATCAGTGAAAGCACAAAAGCAGAATTACGCAACATCACACCATCAAACTACACAGGTATTTAACAGGTGTGTTCTTTTTAATCAACAAACAGCAATGGAAAGTAATGACGAAAAGTGGCGCGAGAACTTCGCCGCCAACGAGAGCAACAACGAAAACCGTGAAGGTTTCAGCTCTGCAAACCGTGAATCAAACAACAATGGCATGGGCCGCACGCCGCGCCCACGCATCCAGCGCCCCGTCTATGGAACCAACACCGACGGCGAGCGCAGGAGCTTCCGTCCGCGCTTCAACCCCAACGGGCAGGCACAGGACGAAGGTTTCCAGCCACGTGAGAACACCTATCAGCAGCGCGGCTACCAGCCGAGAGGCTACCAGCAGCGCGGCTACGGACAGCAGCGCGGCGGCTACGGGCAGCAGCGTGGAGGCTACGGACAGCAGCAACGCGGCTATCAGTCCCGCGAGGGTGGCTACCAGCCCCGCGAGGGATATCAGTCCCGCGAAGGAGGCTACCAGCAGCGCGAGGGCTACCAGCAGCGCGAGGGAGGCTACCAGCAGCGCGAGGGAGGCTATCAGCCACGCGAAGGCGGCTTCCAGCAGCGCGGAGGCTTCCAGCAACGCGGAGGCTACAGCCAGCAGCGCGGAGGCTACAGCCAGCAGCGTGGCGGCTACGGGCAGCAGCGACAAGGAGGTTTCGGCGGCCAGCAACGTGGAGGCTTCCAGCAGCGACCCGGAGGCAAAGCCTTCCGTCCGCGCACCCAGGGCTACGACCCCAACGCCAAGTATAGCATGAAGAAGCGCATCGAGTACTCCGAGGCCCACATAGACCCCGAAGCACCCATCCGCCTCAACAAATATCTCGCAAACGCCGGCGTATGCTCGCGCCGCGAGGCCGACACATACATCGAGGCCGGAGTGGTTAGCGTCAACGGCGTGGTGGTGACGGAGCTCGGCACCAAGGTGAAGCGCAGCGACGAGGTGAAGTTCCACGACCAGCCCGTGCGCATCGAGAAGAAGGTGTATGTGCTGCTCAACAAGCCCAAGGACTACGTCACCACCAGTGACGACCCGCAGAACCGCAAGACCGTCATGGACCTGGTGAAGGATGCCTGCCCCGAGCGCATATACCCCGTGGGACGTCTGGACCGCAACACCACGGGCGTGCTGCTGCTCACCAACGACGGCGAGCTGGCCAGCAAGCTCACACACCCGCAGTTCCTAAAGAAGAAGATTTACCACGTGCATACCGACAAGGCCGTGACGGCCGCCGACCTGCGCCAGATTGCCGAGGGCATAACGCTCGACGACGGCGACATACGGGCCGATGCCGTGGAGTATGCCTCGCCAACCGACAAGAAGCAGGTGGGCATAGAAATCCACAGCGGACGCAACCGCATCGTGCGTCGCATCTTCGAGCACCTGGGCTACAAGGTGACGAAGCTCGACCGCACCTTCTTCGCCGGACTCACCAAGAAGAACCTGCGCCGAGGCGACTGGCGCTACCTCACCGAGAAAGAGGTGGAGATGCTGCGCATGGGAGCCTTCGAGTGAACTCAAGAAAAGTAAGAAAACTAGGGAAGACTAGGAAGAACTAGGGAGACTAGGTAGAACTAGGTAGAACTAGGAAGAACTAGGAAAGACTAGGAAGACCTAGGAAGACCTAGGAAGACCTAGGAAGCCTATGAAGCCTAGGCAAGTCTAGGAAGACCAGGAAAGCCCTTAACATTCAGAAACAATCAACGCAATGAAACGAACAAAGATAATTGACCTTCTCGCCTCTCAGCCCGGAGGGCAGGTGTGCGCCAAAGGATGGGTGCGCACCCGTCGCGGCTCGAAGAGCGTCTATTTCATAGCCCTCAACGACGGCAGCACCATCAAGAACATACAGGTTGTGGCCGACGCCGGGCGCTTCGACGATGAGCTGATGAAGCTCGTCACCACCGGCGCATGCCTCAGCGTGGAGGGCAACCTCGTGGAGAGCGTGGGCAGCGGCCAGGCCGTCGAGATACAGGCCACGAAGATTGAGGTGCTGGGCACCTGTGGCGCCGACTATCCCATGCAGAAGAAGGGCCAGACCTTCGAGTACATGCGCCAGCACGCCCACATGCGCCTGCGCACCAACTCCTTCGGCGCCATCATGCGCATTCGCCACAACATGGCCATGGCCATCCACACCTATTTCCACGAGCACGGTTTCTTCTACTTCAACACGCCGCTCATCACCGCCTCGGACTGCGAGGGCGCCGGCAACATGTTCCAGGTCACGACCAAGAACCTCTACGACCTGAAGAAGGACGAGCAGGGAAAGATTATCTATGACGACGACTTCTTCGGCGAGCAGACGAGCCTCACCGTCTCGGGCCAGCTCGAGGGCGAGCTCGGCGCCACGGCTCTGGGTGCCATCTACACCTTCGGCCCCACCTTCCGCGCCGAGAACAGCAACAC
>Ga0247610_10001727_pt1 | contig 26521 bp, 28 predicted proteins | sample 174DNAGHGhighgp2_FD_193483 | JGI IMG/M metagenome (GOLD analysis project Ga0247610, IMG submission 193483) | Sheep rumen microbial communities from Palmerston North, Manawatu-Wanganui, New Zealand - 1742 DNA GHGhigh gp2 | ecosystem: Host-associated > Mammals > Digestive system > Stomach > Rumen...
CAACAGGAACTCCGGTTCGAACCCACGGCAGTCCCTCTTCTGGTGGGTGAAGTCGTGCGTGGGGAATACGGAGGCATCTGCGGTGACGCCAATATGACCATCAACGATATCGCCAACCATTACCCCAATACCTATGTTGTTTCTTCAGAGGGGTGTCTGCCCTGCGAGGACTATCTTCATTTCTCTGGCGATGGCTACAGGCGGTTGGGGCGGCATTATGCACTCCGCTATCTGGAAATCACTAATCCGGAATTGGCTGATGCCTGCCGCAAGAAACTGAACATGGACCTCTGACTATCAACTATCTACTAATACAAATCACTCGACAAAATGAAAAAACTGAAATGTTTTCTCTTCCTCTTGGTTGTTCCCATTTGCCTGATGGCACAGATGGGGGCCAGATTCCCGTCTGAGCGCAAGGTCGTCAAAGACCCCTTGACGGGAGTCGAACTGGTCTTCCTCACCAGCAAGAGCGGAACCGGTGACTCGAAAATCTACCAGACCCACAACCAATGGACGGCCGACGGCAAGTGGGTTGTCTTCCGCTCCGACCGAGTCAATGGCGAGGCCATGGCTGTGAACGAGGACACAGGCGATATCGTGCAAATCACCGAGGGTGGGTTTACCGGAATGCTCTGCGTGGCACGCAAGTCGATGCACCTCTACCATATGCGCGAGCACAAGGACAAATATGACAAGCGCACAGGAATGGAGGTGGTGGAAGTGGACCTGGAACGCCTCTTCGCCGATTCCGAGTCGGGACGGTTGAAAGACAAGAAAAACTATGAGCGTATCTGTGGCATCGTCCCAGCTGAGATGTGTTCTGAGGGAGACATGGCACTCGACGGAAGCGAGGAGTTCGTCTATTTCAGACTCGACAAGGAGTATGCCCGACAATTCCCCATCGCCGAACCCATCGCCGGCAATTTCGGTCCACGCCATATGGGAGCGGGACCCGGAGGAATCGGAAAGATGGACCTGAAGACAGGGAAATCAGAACCAGTGGTGAGCGTACACTTCAAGGTGGGGCACATACAAGGCAACCCCTGGCATCCAGGAGAGGTCGTCTTCTGTTGGGAAACGGGCGGAAAGGCACCCCAACGCACGTGGATGGTCAATGCAGATGGAACGAACCTGCGTCCTGTCTATCGCGAGACAGAGCACGACTGGGTGACCCACGAGGCGGTCATCAGCGAGGACGAATTGGTGATAGCACTGATAGGGCATCGTCCAATCAACCTCAAAGGTGGGGAGGCCGAAGGACTTGAGTCGTTCGCCTTTTCCGACGAATGGGGACCCTCAGGAACAAAGGAATACCCGACAGGCATTGCAGTGGTCAACATGCGCACACGCGAACTGACCATGGAGGGACAGGTGAAGGGTGACAATTTCTGGCACGTCGCAGGCTCGCAGGATGGCCATTGGTTGGCTGGCGACGACTTCAAACGCGAACTATGGCTGATTGACCGGCACACCGGGGAGCGCATCTTGCTCACCGCAGGCCACAAAACCACCGCACGCGACCATGTGCACCCGACATTCAAGCCCGACGGCACCGAAATAGAAATACAGTCGGCGATGCTCAGCGACGACGGTCGGTCGATGAACATCTGCATTGTCAAACTGCCTCAACATCTCTTGGACCGATACCCCAAAACCAACAAATGACTATGAAGACGACAATAGGGAAGAAACTGCTGATGCCAATGTTTTTGGCATTCGCAATCTGTCTGTCACCTGGCAACATGGTGGCACAAACGGTGAACGACAACAACACGCCGCTTCACCTGATGAAGCCTGCTTACAAGATTGGCTATGGCATACCCACCAAGGAAGAGGTGAAAAAGACCATGGACCGTGTGTTGCAATACATTGCCGGCGAGACACCCGCCGTGCTTGTTGACAAGGATTCCGGGCGCGAAATCACCAAGACCAAGGACATCAACGTACAGACCCAGTTGAAACAGGGTGGGTTCAGGCTGACCAGTTATGAGTGGGGGGTAACCTACTCGGCCGTGCTCGCTGCATATCAAGCGACGGGAGATGTCGCCTATCGCGACTATGCCTTCCAACGCCTGCGGTTCCTGGCTGATATCGCACCGGCATTCAAGCGGTTGCATGATGACGGCAAGGCCATCGACAACAATGTGCGACGAGTGGTCGACCCCCATGCGTTGGATGATGCCGGCGCCGTGTGCTGCTCGATGATCAAGGCAATGACGGCCGACTCGCAGTTGCCGCTGCGGCCGCTCATCGACAATTACATCGATTATATCATGAACAAGGAATATCGGCTTTCAGACGGCACTTTCGCACGACTGCGCCCGCAGAAAAACACGGTGTGGCTCGACGACATGTTCATGGGCATTCCCGCCATAGCATACATGGGACGGCTCACAGGCGAATCCAAATACTATGATGAAGCAGTGAGGCAAGTCAGGCAATTTGTAGAACGCATGTGGGTGCCGGAGAAGAAACTCTTCCGCCATGGATGGGTGGAGGAGATGTCGCCGCACACCTCTTTTCATTGGGGACGTGCCAATGGCTGGGCCATCCTGACCCTGTGCGAGGTGCTCGATGTAATTCCTGAGAACCATCCGGGACGCCAGCAAATGCTCGAACTGCTGAGGGCGCATGCAGAAGGGCTTGCCGCATTGCAGCACCACGATGGCTTCTGGCACCAGTTGCTCGATAGGAACGACACCTACCTCGAGACATCCGCCACCGCCATCTATGCCTACTGCCTGGCACATGCCGTCAACCGTGGATGGATCAACGCCAAAGCCTTCGGACCCGTGGCGTTGCTGGCTTGGCATGCCGTGGCTTCGAGTGTCAACGAACGTGGCCAGGTGGAAGGTGTCTGTGTGGGAACGGGAATGGCGTTTGATGCTGCTTTCTATGCCTATAGGCCTGTCCATGTGATGGCGGCTCACGGCTATGGCCCTGTCATCTGGGCTGGTGCCGAAATCATCCGTCTGCTTCAACTTCAGCATCCCAAACTCAACGACAATGCAGTGCATTTCTACGACCAGGAAGTGCCCACCGACCAGCCCATTTTCAACTATGACGGACAAATCAGATTCTGAAAAGCCATAACACGAAGAGAAGAATTGGAAAAGAGTGCGTCCCTGCAGGATGAGCTGAGGAGGATGCAGAATGGTGAACCCTATGATGCTCACACGCCGGAGATGCGGGCATGGAGGGGAGAAGTGAAGAAACTGCTGAGAAGACTCAACATCACTGAATACCATGAACCTACCATGGCGAGCATCACCCGTGAGTTGCTGCCTAATTCCGCCCCTGATGTTTTCGTTGAACCGCCTTTCCATTGCGACTACGGCAACCTGATATTCGCCGGTGAAGGGGTGTTCATCAACTTCGGGTGCATCATCCTCGACGGAGGTGGCGTGCACATCGGGCGAAGGACATTGATTGCCCCCGGGGTGCATATCTATACGGCGGAACACCCGCTGAATGCCGATGAACGCGACGAGTGGGAGATGTGCCGGCCGGTGAGAATAGGGGAACGATGTTGGATAGGTGGCGACGTGACCATCTGTCCGGGTGTCACCATAGGCGATAGGACAGTCATAGGGGCTGGCTCCGTGGTCGTACGCGACATCCCTTCCGACTGCGTGGCCGTGGGCAACCCATGCAGGGTGGTCAAACGGGTCAACGGAAAGCAGGACGAATAGGAATCTTTGCAGGATAAGCCTCTATTCTCTCTTCCCAGCCATCCTTATGCGAGTGGCTGCAGGTGTCGGCATGGCGTTGATGGCTGCGGTATTGACGTCGCTCTGCTCTCCGGCGATGTCAAACTGGAGGGTCGCCCCATTTGTGCGCACGTCGATGGTCACAGGAGCACCCATTACCAGCGGAAGGTTGATGTCGCCATGGCCGGCGGGGAAACCGCAGAGCACGGGGATGTGATACTTGGAGAGAAGGTTGTGGAGCATGGCTTCCACGCTCATGGTCTGACCATTAGCGTCCTGGAATTCAGTGCCGCAGTCGGTGAATTCACCTAAGATGACACCCTTGCAACGGTCTAATACACCATTCATTTGGAGAATGCGCATCTGTCGGTCGATGTTGTGCATCGACTCCTCCACTTCTTCCACGAAGAGAATAAGGTTTTTGCCTTTGGTGGCATCGGCCTGCGTGCCGAGATTGGGAACAAAGGTGCAGAGGTTGCCGCCTACGAGCACGCCGCTGGCACTACCAACGATGTTCTGTGCATGTGCAGGTACCTCATAACGAGGAACCTTTCCCATCAGCAAGTCGCGCATCAGTGTACTGGTCTCGTCGGTGCCGCCCTTTGCCAGGAACGAACTCATGGTGCCATGGATACTCATCACCCCTGCACTGCTCCACAGCCCGTGAAGTGTCGAGATGTCGCTGAATCCCACAATCCATTTCTTGGAAGCTTTCAATTCGGCTAATGTGAGCTGGTCTATTAGTTGGATGGTGCCATAACCGCCACGATTGCAGATGATGGCTTTGATGCTTGGGTCGTTGAGCGCCCAACGGATATCGCTCACACGCTCCTCAATAGTTCCTGCGTAACGTCCATCGACCACCTTGCCCACGTTGGGACCTACGACAGGGGCAAGGCCCCATGAGCGTAACACGACGGCTGTTTTCTCCACGTTCTCCATCGGAGTAAAATACGATGGAGATATGAGTGCCACCTTGTCGCCAACTTTCAGATAGTCTGGCTTCATGCAGTTCAGTACTACCGACTTTTCAGGAGTCGATGCGTTGTCATCGTCATCGTTGTCGCACGAAGTAAAGGTCACGGTAGCCATCATGGCGGCTACAACCATCATTAAGAGCTTCTTCATATCTTTATCTTGTCAAGTTCGTGTTTCACTGTTGAGCCTGCAATCAATGCCATTGTTGTTGTAATGGCGAAGACCGACAGCATATATGGTTTCCTCGAAATGGTTTGCATTGATGGGCATTGTCCTTATCCGGCTGCAAAATTACCATTTATTGTTGGATTTTTGGTAATACAAGAAGTTTTTTGGGCAGTAGGGAACGATTTTCACCACTTTCTCAATGGAATAATTGATGGATGGAAGATACATGCTATTGTCAAAAACAGTAAAAATGGCCTTTCCCATTGTTAAATTTTGGCAACCATCTCCAAAATGATTAAAAAACAACTATAATTTTGCCATATCCGTTTTTTTGTTGTAATTTTGCACTGTTTTCTGCATATTTTGTTGAAAATTTCTGCTGTAAGCATTGATTTGAGACAAGGCAGTTCATATAAAATTAGTGTTTTGTCGGTTAAGACATCCTCTTGTTAAGTATGGAGCGGTAGCAGAAAAGGACATAAGAAAGGCGTTGACAAGCGTTTTGTTTAAGACGTGCCAAATCTTGAAAATCCAACGATTGCTGTCTTGAACTGAGCTATGGTAGTTGTCCGTGAGGTATGTTAATCCCTACTCGTTATCCAATGGTCGCCTTGGCGATTTTTGGAGCAGTGTAGCTTACATATCGGCGTGGACACTAATCTTGTCTGTTCAACAGCGATGTGCAATTCAATGGTTCTGGCACGTGGAATGGACAACAGCCAATACGCCTTTCGTACTTGCATTGAATCATTCAAATGCATGAACTTGTCCGATATGAACACATTGTCTAATGTGGACATTCGTGGAGGCGACGAAATGCCTCCAAGCACCAGGCTTACCCCTGATGTCCTCCCCGAAGCGAAAAGCTCAAAAACTGGGGTGTCGGTAGGGTATGCCCATGAAGAAGGTAAGAAATGGTTTGTTTTCAGGGCTTCTTATGGAAGAGTGGATAGGGCTTCCGAAGTGATGATCAATGATGGCACTTATGCTTACGTCGCCAGGCGCTATGTGCAAAAGCTATATCATGGAAAAAGGAAAAAAGTGTTGGTACCTCTCATTCCCAACCTCGTTTTTGCTTATACATCCGAGGAGAAAGCCAATGAGTATGTCAACAACACACCTGCTCTTTCATTCCTCAGCTACTATTACAACCATTTTGAGTTTGATGAAAGTAGGAAGAATCCTCCTCTCACGATTTCTGATGCTGAAATGATGAGGTTTATTCTTGCCACATATCACCATAATGAGCACTTGATGTTTGTTAACGAGTCTCAATGTCATTACAAGAGTGGAGATGTGGTGAAGGTGACAGACGGATTGTTTCGAGGTGTGGAAGGAAGGGTGGCAAGGGTTGCCGGACAGCAGAGAGTGATCTTGAGCCTCTCTAATATCGGACTGGTGGCCACGGCATACATCCCAACAGCTTTCATCGAAAAAATAGAAACAAGTTCTACAAATACTTAACAATCACCGGATTATGAAATTCGCTCTTGTTACTGGAGGTTCCAGGGGGTTGGGAAAAGCCATTTGCGTGGAAATAGCAAAGATGGGGATTCCCGTAATCATCAATTACCGTTCCAATGAGGCTGCGGCAATTCAAGTGAAATCCGAAATAGAAAGCCTTGGTGGATGTGCGGAACTCATGCGGTTTGATGTGGGAAATGCTGCCGAAGTGGAAGCGTCACTCGATGGATGGCAAGAAGAACATCCCGATGATTACATTGCTTTCTTGGTGAATAATGCTGGCATTAGGCAAGACAATGTCATGTTCATGATGCCCGACCAGGATTGGCATGCTGTCATCAACACTTCATTGAACGGCTTTTTTTACGTGACACGCAAACTCTTGCCCAAGATGATGCAACGCAAGCATGGTGGACGAATTGTCAACATGTCGTCCTTGTCGGGATTGAAAGGCATGCAGGGGCAAGTCAACTACAGCGCTGCAAAGGCCGCTCTCATCGGTGCCACAAAGGCTCTTGCGCTGGAGGTGGCTTCAAGAAACGTCACCGTCAATGCCGTTGCACCGGGGTTCATTGACACCGATATGACGAAAGAGTTGCCTCAAGACGAATTGAAACAACTGGTTCCGATGAAGAGATTCGGAAAACCAGAGGAAGTGGCTGCATTGGTCAAATTCCTCCTTTCCGACGAAGCCGCTTATATCACCGGCGAGGTCATCAACATTAATGGAGGCTTATACACTTGATATTTATATAGCAACGAAATAATGTGGCGGATACGAACCGTTCTTATCCACCTCAATTAAAAATTTGTCAAACATTTGAAAATTTGAATAGTATGAAAAAAAGTAAATGTCGTTACAATCGCAGGTATATATTGCTTGCATTGTTGTGCTCCATATTCATGATTGTTGATGCACAGGTGGTTACAGTGAATAAGATGTCTGCTGTAAAGCCTGGTTCCAAAATCAACTTAGTGATAGACTTTTCGAAGGCTACTATCATGGGTATGAATGAAACAGAATTCTCCAATTATGAGAAAGATTGGAAAAAGGACCAACCTACGATTATCGGCAGATTTCGAAAAGGTGTCAATAGCAAGCTCAATGATATGCTGAACGTAGGGGCATACCCCAGTTCTGATTATACGATGAAAGTGACAGTCAAGACCATCTCCGATATGGGCAATGTCTATTGTGATGCTGTCATAGTGGATAAGAGTGGCACTGTCATTTTTAGTGTGAACGATGTAAATGGTGGTTCCGAGCCTCCCATTCTCCCTGGTTCAAAACTTGCCAGGATCAAGGCATGGTCTTATTTGACAGGACGCTCATTAAGTGGCATTTTGAAATCAGAGTATCTTGCTCAATAATACGGCGTTAATCAAATAAATGGATAGAAGAGTCGTCATAACGGGAATGGGAATATGGTCGTGCATCGGGACGAACATAGAGGAAGTGACAGAGTCCCTTTACACGGGCAGGTCGGGAATCGGACTGGACCAGGACCGTTTGGATTATGGATTTAGGTCGGGACTGACAGGTATTGTAAAGCGCCCACAGTTGAAAGGGGTCTTGGACAGACGTACCCGGACAGGGATGTCTGAAGAGGCGGAGTATGCCTTTATGGCCAGCAGGGATGCTTTCCAGATGTCAAAAATTGATGATGATTATTTGAACACCAACGAGGTCGGGGTCATCTTCGGCAATGATTCATCTGCAAAAGCGGTGGTTGAGTCTGCATATCTCATGGATGAGAAACATGATACGGCCTTGATTGGTTCCGGATTGATTTTCCAAGGTATGAACTCCACCGTCAATATGAATATGAACACCATCTTTCATTTGCGGGGAGTCAACTTCTCTGTCAGTTCTGCATGCGCCAGCGGCTCTCACTCCATCGGCTTGGCCTACCTTCTCATCAAACAGGGATTGCAGGATGTCGTCCTCTGCGGAGGTGCCCAGGAGGTGAACAAATATGCCATGTCCACGTTCGATGCGCTCAATGCTTTCTCTGTCCATATGGATGAACCTACCAAAGCCTCACGCCCCTTCGACCGCGACCGCGATGGATTGGTGCCAAGCGGTGGGGCGGCGGCACTCGTCCTTGAAGACTATGACCATGCCGTAAAGCGTGGGGCGAACATTCTTGCAGAAGTGTGTGGATATGGTTTCTCAAGCAATGGTGGAGGCATCAGCCAACCCAGCGACGAGGGTAGTTTCATCGCTGTGACAAGGGCGATGAAAGATGCCGGCGTCACTGCCGACGACATTGATTATATCAATGCCCATGCCACTTCCACACAACAAGGAGACATGTATGAGGCCATGGCATTGAATCGCATTTTCAAAGGGAAGAGGGCGTTGGTCAGCAGTACGAAGTCGATGACGGGACACGAATGTTGGATGGCGGGAGCAAGCGAAATCGTTTATTCCATCATCATGATGCAGAAAGGATTTGTCGCTCCAAACATCAATTTCGTTAACCCTGACGAGCATTCAAGGTTCCTCAATCTTACAGCAGAAACCGTAGAGAAGGAAATAAACGTGGTTCTTAGCAATTCCTTTGGTTTTGGAGGGACCAATTCTGCGCTGATAATAAAGAAGCCCAACTTTTAGATAAGGAATAAACAGGGTCTAATGGAGTTCGTTTTTAAAGATGTAAGGATTGTTTTCTTTGTCTAAAAAAGACACAATGTGAACAAATGTCCCTTTAACTCCCCTTTAACTCCCTTTTAACTCCTCTTTAACTCCCCTTTAACTCCTCTTTAGCTACTGAAAATTAAAAATGGGTTCGGGGCAGCATAGAAATGAAGGCACTACTTATGGCAATGAATGGATGCACAGGGCTCTGATCGGTTTGTTGAAGGTCATCAACATCAAACTGGTTTATTCTTTCATGTCCATCTTTGTCATTCCCTTCACGTTGTTGCTTAGCCCGGGAGCAAGACTTACCTATCGCTATTTCCGTCAACGTAGAAACTATGGCCGATGGAAATCCTTATGGGCTACATACCGTAATCACTGTTTGTTTGGCCAGACGGTGATTGATAAGTTTGCAATGTATGCAGGACATAAATTCCAAATCAACTATATTGGCCTGGAACGTTATACAGAGTTGGAGTCTCAGCCAGAACCTTTGCTCTTGCTCAATGCACATATCGGCTGTAATGAGATAGTCGGATACTCCATTCATCTGTCAAAACCTTGCAACGTGCTGGTCTATGGGGGTGAGAAGAAATCGCTGATGGGCTATAGGCAATCATCTTTTGCCTTGGGGAACATCAAAATGATTCCCGTGGGAACGAGCCAGTCGCATAGTGATGACATCGTCAAGGCTCTCGACAACGGCGAGGTGCTCAGCGCCTTTGCCGATAGGTTCATGGATAGCGGGAAGCTGGTAACGTCAACCATCCATGGCCATAAGGTCAATCTGGCTCGTGGACCTTTCTCCATCGCTGTCACAAGAGGGTTGAATGTGATGATGGTTAGTGGGATGAAAGAGAAGGATGGTTCTTACACAGCCTATGTCACACCTCTGCATTACGACCAGACATTACCCAAGAAACAGCAGAGGCAGCAATTGGCCGACGCCTATACTGCAGAGATTGACAGCCTTTTGGAGCATTATCCATTGCAGTGGTTTAATTATTCTGACATTTGGGCGTAATGATTGACTTTGTAATAGTTTGTTCATTTCTCACGTTTTGAAGTATGGAATTATCTGAGTCGCTAAGAAAGAAATATACAAAGGAGCAATTGTCGGCCATCGAGGCTCAACGGCTTGCCGAGTTCATCGCATGGAGTCCCGTAGTGTTCCAAGCATCGCGCTTGATGGTCAAGTGGGGTATTCTGGAACTTATCCAGGACTCCAAGAATGGTCTCACACGCGAGGAAATAGTGCAGGAAACCAAATTGTCCAATTATGCTGTCAAGTGCTTGTTAGAGGCTTCCCTCAGCATAGGATTGGTCATTGTCGACCCCGAAACCGACAGGTTCTCCATTACGAAGACTGGATGGTTCCTTCTCTCAGATGCTGCCACAAGGGTGAACTTGGAATTCAACCATGAGGTGAATTATCAGGGGATGTTCGTGTTGGAAGAGGCGTTGAGAAAAGGAAAACCAGAAGGGTTGAGGCATTTCGGAGATTGGCCCACCTTGTATGAGGGATTGGCCACCATGCCTGAAGTGGCAAAAAAGAGTTGGTTGGCTTTCGACCATTTCTATAGCGACATCTCGTTTCCAGATGCATTAAAGGTGGTCTTTGACGACCGACATGTGGAAACATTGTATGATGTCGGTGGCAACACAGGGAAATGGGCGCTCCAATGTGTGGATTACAACCCGGATGTGAAGGTGACCGTCCTTGATTTGCCACAGCAGATTGAGATGATGAAGGCCAATGCCAAAGGAAAGAAGGGCGCCGACCGCATCACAGGATTTGGCATTGATTTCCTGAATGAGTCTGCGGAATTCCCCAAGTCGGAAAAAGGGGTGGATGTCATTTGGATGAGTCAGTTCCTCGATTGCTTCAGCAAGGAAGAAATCGTGAGCATTCTGGCAAGAGCACAAAAAGTGATGACAGACAACACCCGCTTGTTTGTCATGGAAACCCTGTGGGACAGGCAACGCTTTGAGACCTCGGCTTTCTGCCTCACCATGACAAGTCTCTATTTCACCGATATAGCCAATGGCAATTCAAAAATGTACAATACCGAAGACATGAGGGATTGCATCAACAAGGCTGGAATGGAGGTGGAATGCATTCATGACAACTTGGGAATGGGCCATTCCATCATTGTTTGCAAGAAAAGTGATTAAATACTCTGCTTTAGCAAGTAGGAAAATAGAAATGCAAAGAAGTTTTAAAGAAGTGCAAAGAAGTTTTTAAAGAAGTATAAAGAAGTTTTAAAATAGGCGTGTATTGCTTCATTAAGGCTGTAAAAGTGAACATATGTCCCTTTAACTCCTTTTTAACTCCCCTTTAACTTCCCTTTAACTCCTACCACACTTCCCTTTAACTTCCCTTTAACTCCTAACACACTTTCCTTTAACTCGTAAAAGTAGGGCAAATGCGAAACTTGAATAAATATACATTATAAAATGACAAGACAAGAAATTGAAGAAAAAGTAAAGGCATTCTTTTTGGATGACCTTGAAATTGAGGAGGAAAACATCTATCCAGATGCCAGACTGAAAGAAGATATCGGTATCGATAGCTTGGATTATGTCGATATAGTGGTCATTGTGGAGAAGAATTTCGGATTCAAAATCAACCCTCAGGAAATGACGACAGTAAAGACATTGTCGCAGTTCTATGACTATATAGAGTCAAAGGTTGGATGACAAAAGGCATGGTTGGACCCGATATACCTGTAACCAAACTCATTCCTCAGCGTCCTCCATTCGTCATGGTGGACAGGGTGTTGAGTTGTGACAAGAAGAATGCCGTTACGGAATTCTTGGTACGGGAGGACAACATCCTATTGGATGATATGCAATTGTCACCCGCGGGCATCATCGAGAACATGGCTCAGTCGTGTGCGGCACGGATGGGGTATGTGAACATGATGAAAGGCGAATCCATCAAGATTGGCTATATTGGGGATGTACGCGATTGCGTGATACAGCGATTGCCCAAATGCCACGAACTCATCCAAACGCATATACAAATTGTGGAAGAGGTGTTTCATCTGACATTGGCGTATGTCCATTTGGAGATTGATGGTGAAACCATCGCCTCCTCACGGATGAAAATAGCTCTTACCGACATCGAATTGCAAGAATAAAAACTCCACTTTCGCACGTAAGGAAAGAAGGGATAAGAAGTTAGACAAGAATGGAAGGAAGAAAGGAAGAAAGAAAGGAAGACACAATAATGTGTTGTGCAGGAAATCGTTTAAATGGTGACGAAGTGGACATTTGTCCCTTTAACTCCCTTTTAACTCCCCTTTAACTTCTCTTTAACTCCTGAAAAAACTTCCCTTTAACTCTTAAAAACTCCCCTTTGATTGTAACTTGAATAAAGCCGCCCATTGCTGATGAGAGTCCTGAAAAAGACAATTCGTCTGAAGATACGTTTCAGTGAGGTAGATGCCATGAGAATTGTATGGCACGGCGCATACGCAAAATATTTAGAGGATGCCAGGGAGGCCTTTGGGAGTGAATTCCAGTTGGGTTATGACCTGATAGCAGAAAATGGTTTTTACGCTCCATTGGTTGATTTTTCCATCCAATACAAACAACCTCTCAGATATGGAATGTGTCCGGAAATCACCATCGTATACAAGGCCACGGAAGCGGCAAAAATCGTATTCGAGTATGAAATACGCAATCCTGAAGACAACAGTCTGATGACAACCGGGCGCTCCGTACAGGTGTTTATGGATGGCGATTATCAGTTGGTGTGGAGCACCCCTGAATTTTATGAGGAGTGGAAGAAACGTTGGGGTCAATCTTCAACATAACCAGTAGGAAAAAAGAAGTTTAAGCCGGTTTTAAGAAATGCAAGCCGGTTTTAAGAAGTGCAAACAGGTTTTAAGGAGTGCAATCAGGTTTTAAGGAGTGCAAGTAGATTTTAATGAAGTGTGTATAGTTTCATCAAGGTTGTATAAGTGAACATATGTCCCTTTAACTCCTTTTAACTCCTCTTTAACTCCTCTTTAACTCCTAAAAAAACTCCTCTTTAACTCCTAAAAAAAACTCCTCTTTAACTCCTAAAAAAGAAACATCGGATGATTTATCGGTTGGCTGACAATATCATCTCACCTCTGGGAGAGACAACTGATGAAAACTACCAAGCGGTGAAAGAGGGACGCTCAGCCTTGAACAAATATATGGGGAAATGGGGCGTTCCTGATTCCTACACTGCTTCATTCTTCACCCAAGAACAAGAAAAGGCTCATTTCATAGATGGCTTGACGCGTTTTGAGTCGTTGGCATTCCTTTCTGCCAGCAGAGCGGTGAAGGATGCGGGAATCGATGTCGGCAGTAGTCAGACGGTATTCATCCTCAGCACCACGAAGGCAAACATAGAACAGTTGACCGATGATGCTGAAGGATATGCGGCCATGTATCCTGCTGAGGCTGCAGAACGGATAGCCAAAAGGTTGGGAGTCTCAACACCCTCCATCGTCGTATGCAATGCTTGCATCTCGGGTGTCTCGGCCATCATCCTGGCCATACGGTTGCTTGAATCAAATGTTTATACCCAGGCCGTTGTATGCGGAGCAGATGTGTTGAGCAAATTCACAGTGTCAGGATTCCTTTCACTAAAGGCGTTGGCTGAAGATGAGTGTCGGCCTTTCGACATCGAACGCTTGGGACTCAATCTGGGTGAGGCTGCTGCTACATTGGTTTTGCAAAGGGACAAGGATGTCGCCCGGGAAACAGTTTCCTCAAAGGATGCTTGGCATATGGTGCAAGGAGCAATAAGGAATGATGCCTTTCATGTCAGTTCCCCATCAAAAAACGGAGAGGGGGCAAAACTGGCGTTGGAAGCAGTCCTCCATGAGGTGCCGATGGAACATCTCGCTTTGGTGAATGCACATGGCACGGCTACCATGTTCAACGACCAGATGGAGTCGGTGGCCATGGAGCGCGTGGGCTTGAATAGTGTGCCCGTAAATGCATTGAAGGGATATTTCGGCCATACGCTTGGAGCAGCTGGCATCCTGGAGACCATCATCACCATGGCGGCTCTCGACGACAACACCATTTTGGCCACTAGGGGATTCTCGGAACGTGGCGTGTCGGGGAAAATTATGGTTTCCACCCAGAACACGGAGACGAGCAAGACCGGTTTCATAAAAATGATATCCGGCTTTGGTGGTTGCAATGCAGCCTTGTTCGTGGACAGGACGGGGCTTGATGATGTAGCTGACGCGATGCAAGCCTGTCATAGCCAGTTTGAAAAGGTGCACCATGTGAGGATTTCACCATCTTCCGTAATGGTCGATGGAAATGATATTTGTGTACAAGAGACAGGACCACAACTATTGGTCTGGATGTATAAGCAATATGTTGGCGACTACCCCAAATTCTACAAAATGGACAGGTTGTGTCAATTGGGGATGGTGGCTTCTGAATTGCTGCTGATGCAGGAGGAAGAGCGTTTTGTCCCTCGAGACAATAGAGCTGTCATATTGATGAATCACTCTTCATCGATTGGCGCAGACAGGAAATTCTTGGCATCAATAACGAAAGAGGATGATTTCTTCCCAAGTCCTTCTGCTTTCCTTTATACATTGCCAAACATCGTCACGGGAGAAATCGCCATACGTAACCATTATCATGGGGAAACGTCGTTTTTCATCGTCAAAGAGAGAAACGACGAACTATTGTGGCAGATTGTATTTGCTTCTGCCAATGATGCCAAAATGCAAAGCGTCTTAGGAGGATGGATTGACTATGATGACGAAAACCATTTTGAAGCTGATATCTTTTTGGCTGTTCGTAAATCATAAGAGGAATAATCCCTATACCTCCCTGAATAGGCAGATATGACTCCTGAAACAAAACTCCCGAAACAAAGCTCCCGAAACAAGTAGACATATGTCCCTTTAACTCCTCTTTAACTCCCCTTTAACTCCTCTTTAACTCCTAAAATACTCCTAAAATACTCCTAAAATACTCCTAAAATACTCCCCAAAAAACTCCTTTATAACTCAATATAAAAAATGGAAGAATTAATCTTAGAGTTGAAAAAAGAAATTATCGAGGCTCTCAACCTTGAGGATGTGAAGCCCGAAGACATCGATGAAGATGCTCCTTTGTTTGGTAGCGGACTGGGTCTGGATTCCATAGATGCACTTGAATTGATCGTACTGATTGAAAAGAACTATGGGATAAAGTTGAAAGACCCCACCAAAAGCAAAGAAGTTCTGAAGTCGGTGAAGGTGATGGCGCAGTTTATCGCTGAGAATAGAACAAAATAATATTTTATTAACGTAAGGTGGAACCAATATTTGTCACAGGCGCAGGTGTGGTGTCGGCCATCGGGGTGGGGAAGGAGGAAACGTTACGCTCCCTCCGCTCCGGTATCACGGGAATTCATGAGATGAAGTTCCTTCCATCGTGCCATCGTGATTTGCCGGTGGGTGAAATTCGCCTGAGCAATGAAGAGATGAAAGCCATGCTGGGGACGGAAGACGACCCCCTCTTGACACGAAACGCCCTCATCGGCCGATTGGCTTTGAGGGAGGCTCTTCAGGATGCTTGTTTGGATGCAAAGACCATCGAAATGGCACACTTCGTGTCGGCGACAACTGTTGGCGGCATGGACCGGCGTGAAGTGCTTCATACCGGAGAAAAGGATGGCGACAGCCTGCGTGCTGCCATTGCCACATACAACTGTGCTGACTGCACTGAAATGATTGCAGAGCCGTTCGGACATTTCGCCTCCCTCTCCACGGTATCAACAGCATGTTCCTCAGCCACCAACGCCATCATCACGGGGGCGAACATGCTTCGTTGCGGAATGGTTGACATCGTGGTGGCGGGTGGGGCAGAATGCCTTACCATGTTCCACCTCAATGGGTTCAACACGCTTATGATACTTGACTCGCATCAATGCAAGCCCTTCGACAAGGAGAGGGCGGGACTCAACCTTGGGGAGGGAGCCGCTTATCTTGTGTTGGAAACAGCGGCATCGGCATCAAAGCGTGGAGTAAAACCTCTGTGCCGCCTCAGTGGCTTTGGCAATGCTTGCGATGCCTATCATCAGACTGCCTCGTCGCCGGAAGGAGAAGGGGCTGTCCTGGCCATGAGACAAGCCTTGAACAGGGCCAATCTCAAGCCTGGCGACATCCAGTATGTCAACGCCCATGGTACGGGGACTCCTAACAATGATGATAGTGAAAGCCATGCCATCATGCGTGTCTTTGGTGAAGACATCCCACCCGTGTCCTCAACCAAGTCTTTCACAGGACATACGACAAGCGCCTCGGGAAGCATTGAGGCAGTTTTCTGCATCATGGCCCTGGAACAACAGTTCCTGCCCGTCAATCTCAATTGGCATCAACCCATGGACAATGGTATCATGCCTGTGACCAATCCTCATCCGCAAACAGAACTCAGGCATGTTATGAGCAATGCTTTCGGATTTGGCGGCAACGACTCTTCTCTCATTCTCTCCAAAGTTGATGTATGATGGCAAGAAACAGGGTTTTCATACAGGCGGCAGAACAAATATCCATCCAGCAGCCTCTTTCAGAGATATGGATGGAGTCACCTGTCTATTATGAAGATGGGTTTGTAAAGGCTGTCAACCCTCCTTTTAGGGATTATCTGGCTGCCGGTGAAACGAGGAGGATGGGAAATTTGATGAAACGGGCCCTCGTCACGACGCTCAAGGTCCTGCGCGAGACGGGGACGGAGCATCCCGACGCTGTCATCACCGGTACAAGCATCGGCAGCCTGGACTATACCGAGCGTTTCCTTGATGCAATGACCGAGAATGGGGAAGAGGCTTTGAGTCCCACCTATTTCATGCAGTCGACCCACAACACTGTTGGTTCCACTCTGGGAATTTACACGAAGACCTATGGCTACAACACCACTTATTCGCATGGGGCTATGAGTTTCGACCTTGCCGTCCAAGATGCATGGATTCAGATGACATTGGGGGATGTCACGACCGCCTTGGTGGGAGGACATGACGAAATGGTGGAGTCTTATTTCGAATTGTTGAAGAAGACAGGCTACGTGGGGGTGGAAAACATGGCTCCTTGTGGGGAGGTGGCCATGTCGATGCTGATGACTCTTGATGACAGTGTGGACCATCTGTGTGAATTGGCTGGTGTCAGCATCTGCCATCACTATTCATTTGACCAATTGAAATCCCTCGTGGGACAGATGCTTGAAAAGGCTGGCTTGGCTTTGAAAGATGTTGACGCCGTCTTGACAGGAGTGAATGGCAATCCTTCCAATGACATCTACTATTACCAAATGATGGATGCCGTCTTCCCCGACCTTCCCTTGTTGCGTTATAAGCATCTCTTTGGAGAGAATTACACAGCGTCGGCTTTGGGCATCTATGCCATGGCTCATTGCATAGGGAAAGGATGCCTGCCATCGCATCTCATGGATGACACCAGGCCATTTGGATGTGATTCCTTGCGTAATGTGATTATTGTAAATCAGATGAAAGGAAAAGAGTGTTCTTTCATCCTATTGAGGAAATCTTGATACTAAAACTTCTACCACTTTCGCTGATTCAGTGCATGCTCCTTTCCGGTGGACAGGTGCTCATGAAATTTGGACTGACCAAAGCAGGCGACTTCTCTTGGACTTCAGGTTATTTTCTCAGGCTTTTTCTCAATTGGCAATTCATCTGTTGTGGAATATGCTATGGAGTGGGGTCGATTCTTTGGATGTACATCATCAAGAATTTCCCCTTCAGCATGGCCTATCCGATGGTGAGCCTTAGTTATGTGATGGGTATGTTCGCTGCCATCTTGTTCTTCCACGAACAAATACCTTTGGAACGTTGGATTGGTGTGTTCTTGATTCTTTCAGGATGTGTTCTTATAGCAAAGTGAAGAAGGTGACATTGGAGAAAAGAAATGAACCATCAATTTGATTTGGATTGTATATGATTTCGAAAGATTACATTTAAACACATAAACGATACTTTTATGATGAAACATTGTTTGATTTTATTATTCACCATATTCTTTTGCATTCAGGTCAGCGGGCAGACAAGGCTCACTGCTGAACAGCAAAACCAAGTGATTGCCAAACTCGACAAAGCGGCATCTGCCGTGAAAAGCATGCAGTGTGAGTTCATACAGACAAAGAAAATGAAAATGCTGAAAAAGGAGATGCAGTCCACGGGCATGATGTATTATAAAAGTCCTAATAAGTTAAGGTGGCAATACACTTCTCCTTACGATTACACTTTCATCCTCAATGGTGACAAGGTGAGAATCAAATCCTCGAAAACCAACCAGAACATCAATGTTCAAGACAACAAGATGTTTCGGCAAATCACAAATATCATATTGAACAGCATGACGGGGAAGGGGCTGAACAACTCGTCTGATTTCACTGTTGAGGTTTATAAAAACGGCAACTATTATTTTGCCAAACTTTACCCCAAGAAGAAGGAACTGAAACAGATTTATCAAGTGATAGAAATCTATTTCAATGCGACGCTCACCATGGTCAGCAGCGTGAAACTGGAGGAAAAGACCGGCGACGTGACATGGGTGAGACTCTATAATGCAAACACATCGGTAACGCTCAATGAGAGCCTTTTCAATACTAACTAGTTTTTTCCTGCTCTTGTCTCTTTGTCCTTGTTCGGCCATCGGTGCATCCGAAGCGGGACAAAAGCTGACGGCAGAAGGAGACACGGTCACCAAGGAGTATCAGTTGCTGATGCAAATCAGGGGGCGTGAGATGACTGCCATCTGTGTGATGAATGTGACAAGTGACAATGAAATCATAGGTACTGTCGTCAGCGAGTTTGGCGTGAAATCCTTTGATTTCACGTATTCCGATGGAAAGGCAAAGGTGCTCAATGTGATAGGGCCGCTTGACAAGTGGTATATCAGGAAGGTGCTTAGGGGTGATTTCTCTTTTTTCTTGTCCAACTATGACCAAGGAAGGAATGTAGTGAAGAAGAAAAGGAAACTGACTGTCATGCCAAACGGTGATATCATAGTAAGTAACGAGAGATACAAAATCAATTATACGTTCTCTCCCATGCAGGTCGAAAGATGAAACTGAAAGACGACTTCTACCATATCGTTGCCATGGAGCAGGGCGAGGAGCAATGCAGATGCAAGGTGAGGATGAACCCTCGGCACTTTATCTACAAGGTGCATTTCCCCAACTTCCCCGTCACACCCGGGGTGTGCATGGTGCAGATGGCATCGGAAATCCTCGCTGAATTCTTCAAAAGGCAATTCGTTCTCGACACCGCTGTCAACATCAAGTTCCGAGAAAGGATGGGACCGGATGAGGAAGCCACGTTCGTGTTCTCAAAGATTGTCTTTGATGACGATCGTCTCTCGGTCAGCGTCAGCGTGGAGAATGATAAGGCACAATATGTGAAAATGTCCATGCGCTATCAGGTTCGATAAATGAATGCCGACAATCATACACATAGGTTGTGCGTCATCATTCCAACGTATAACAATGCGGAAACCATAAGACAGGTGATCGAGAATGTGCGCCGATTTTGCAACCATGTCATCGTCGTCAATGACGGCAGCACCGATGCGACATCCGATATCCTGCAACAAATGTCACAGTCGGTGACCGTGGTGGCATACGGGAAGAACCAAGGAAAAGGACATGCCCTTTTGGAAGGGTTCAGAAAAGCGAAGGAAATGGGCTTCACCCACTCCATCACCATTGATGCCGACGGGCAGCATTTTGCTGAGGATATTCCGCTATTCATCAATGAAATGAACAAATGCAGCGAAGCTATCATCGTCGGTTCCCGTAATCTGACAGAGAAGAACATGCCAAGGCAAAACACCTTTGCCAACCGCTTTTCCAACTTCTGGTTCCGACTTCAGACAAGCATCGACTTGCCTGACACGCAGAGTGGCTATCGACTCTATGCATTGGCATCGCTGAGATGGCTACGTCTCATCACGTCAAGATATGAGGCGGAATTGGAATTGCTGGTTTTTGCAGCCTGGGCAGGCGTGAGGATTGTCTCCGTGCCAGTAAGAGTGTATTATCCTCCTGCCGACGAAAGGGTCAGTCATTTCCGACCGGTCTATGACTTTGTGCGTATAAGCATCCTCAATACGATATTGTGCCTCGGAGCCCTTTTCTACGGCTATCCCAGGCTCTTGCTGAGGAAAATAACGAGATGATGGACATGAGGCGACTGTTTTATATCGTCAGGCAAACTGCATACACTCTTTTCTCGTTTTGTTATTTCATCTTCTTGGCAATAGATATGACGGTAAGGGGTTTTTTCCTCATCACCGTTTGTGGAGCGACCGAAGAACATAAGAAAAAATATCATCGCATACTTCAAAAGAAAGCACGTTTTGTCATCAACCATGTGCCTGGTACCACCTTCAAGTATGACAATCCGCATGGAGAGAGTTTTGGACAACCGTCACTGATCATATCCAACCATCAGTCGCATCTTGACCTCATGGCCATCATGATGCTCACCCCGAATCTCATCATTCTCACAAAGAACTGGGTGTGGCATAATCCTTTTTACGGCATTGTCATAAGATATGCTGATTTCTTTCCCATCTCGGATACTGAACAAATGGTGAAGAAGATTACCGACAAGGTGAAGGAAGGATATTCCGTAATGATTTTCCCGGAGGGGACTCGTTCGGAAGATTGTCATATCCAGAGATTTCACCGTGGGGCGTTCTACCTGGCTGAAAAAATCGGCTTGGATATCGTACCGGTATTTATCGATGGATTTGGAGAAGTGTTGCCTAAAAAGTCTTTCCACCTGCATCCGGGTGAAATGTCGTTGGAGGTGTTGCCACGTATTCGTCGCCAAGACGTCTCTTCAGAGGTGGACTACAGGGTGATGACTAAGCAAATGCGGGGCATTTACATTGAGAAAAGAAATGAAAAAATGCGTAATCATAGGTAGCGGATTGGGAGGACTGGCCTGCGGGTGCATCCTCGCAAAGAATGATTACGAGGTGACTGTTCTCGAGCAAGGGGAGCAGTTTGGGGGATGCTTGCAGTGCTTCCGAAGAGGCGACACCATCTTTGAAACCGGCATGCATTACATTGGTAGTGCCGATTCGGGGCAGACACTTCATGCCATCCTGAAATTCTTGGGGGTGAACGATGGCTTCAGACTCGCACGACTCGACCCCATGGGTTACGATGTCGTCTCCTTCCAAGGCGGGCGTTTCCGGTTCGCCAACGGGCGGGACAACTTCATCGACACGCTTGCGGAGCACTTCCCACGCCGGCGTGACGAATTGGCTCGCTATTTCGATTTGATAAAGACTGTCGCGTCTTCTTCCGCCATGCATTCGCTCAATAAGAATGTTGACCTCAACATCCATGCAGAATACCAGAGGAGAAGTGTCAATGAAGTGATTGGCAGCTTGGTGGAAGAGCCTTCGCTCAGACAGGTCCTTGCAGGAATATTGCCTCTCTACGCTGGAGAGGAGAACCGTACTCCCTTCTCCACACATGCATTGATTTTTGACTTCTACAACCAAAGCGCCTTTCGCATCATAGGTGGAAGCAGTCTGATTGCCAAATCCATGGTTGATGTCATAAAAGGTCTTGGAGGCAAGGTTCTGGTGCGGCATAAGGCAGAAAAAATAAAGTGCGATGACACACATGCCACGGCTGTCATCACTTCAGATGGGGAATGCTTTCCTGCCGATCTCGTCATAAGCTCCATTCATCCGAAGTTGACAATGCGACTCGTAGAAAGCCGTTTGCTACGACCTGCCTATAGGTATCGCTTGGAAAATGCAAGGAACACCATGGCGGCGTTCACGGTATATTTGAAATTCCGGAAGAACACAGTGAGGTATATGGATAGCAATCTCTACTTTTTCCGTGGTGATTCCATATGGGGTTGTGAGAATTATGATCAAGACTCATGGCCGAAATACTTGCTTTACATGCATTTCTGCCACGAGGAAAACCCTGCCTATGCCCAAGCGGGAGAAATCATTACTTATATGAGTTTTGATGAGATGAAACCATGGCTTGGAACCCATGTCGGGCAGCGGGGCGAAAGTTACGAGGATTTCAAGAGAAGAAAAGCCGAGAAGGTGATTGGGGCATTGAGTGAAGAGGTGCCGGGCATAAGTGAGAACATTGAGCAATACTATACGTCTACTCCGTTGACATACCTTGATTATACGGGAACGCCTGAAGGTTCCATGTATGGTGTGGCAAAGGATGTGAACTGCGTGGGGGCAGGAAGAATCTCCCCAAGGACAAATATTCCTAACCTGTTGTTGACAGGGCAAAGCATTACCATGCATGGCATGCTTGGAGTACTCGCAGGTAGTTTGGTGACTTGCTCTGAAGTTTTGAAAAATTGTGACATTATCTCGCAATTGAGACAATATGATTGATGAATATGAAAATAGCGGTATTCTACTATTCACAAAGCGGACAAGCTTTGAAGGCTGCAAGAAACATCTGCAAGCCGTTGGAGAAATCTGGTGACAGGTCTGGGGATGATGTCCGGGTCGTTTACAAGGAGATAGTTACTCAACGGCAGTATCCATTTCCTTGGAGCAAGGATGAGTTCTTCGACGTCTTCCCGGAAACAAGGCTTGGCATCCCGCTTTCAGGTATCGAACCAATGGATTTTTCTGACATCAATGATGCCGACTTGGTGCTGGTTGTCGGACAATCATGGTTCCTGTCTCCATCACAACCCCTGCAGGCGTTCTTCAGTGATGAGGCAATCAAGGACTACCTCAAAGGCAGGCCGGTTGTGTTTGTCAACGCTTGCAGGAACATGTGGCTGATGACAACTGGAAGAATCAAGCAATATGTGAAAGATGCACAAGCACGGTTGGTGGGGCATATAGTCCTCCAAGACAAAACTATGAATTTGGTCAGCGTGGTAACTATCATCCGTTGGTTGGTGTATGGCAAAAAGAATGCGACAGCGGTTCTGCCACAGGCGGGAATATCTGATAAAGACCTTGAGGAAGCTTCACGGTTTGGAGAGGTCGTCATGGAATCCTTGCAAAAGAAAGACCTTGATGGCATGCAGGATCGTCTGTTGGACATCGGTGCCATTGATTATAAGCCGTCAGTGCTCTTCTTGGAAAAAATCGGGCACAAGATGTTTGGCTTATGGGCAAAATTCATTCGTAAGAAGGGTGATGTTGGTGATCGACGCAGGCGTTTCCGTGTCAATTTGTTCTACATCTATCTCATGACTGTCCTTTTTGTCTTGTCGCCCTTTGCTCAATTGTTCTTCTATTTGACCTATCCTTTGCGTCATGTCAGTAGGAATAAGTGGAATGATTGCCATCTGTAAAAACAAAAACTAAGTAGGTGTTCAAAATTAGATAATAGTATTTTATGATCTATTTGGATGCAGATTTTGCTTTCAGACGAAGGAGCATAGCGGGCTATGTGACTGAGGATGAGAGGAAAATATGCGCCAAAGAGACATAAAAGACTACCTGCACCTACAAATAGGATATATATAGATAATTTTGAATACCTACTTAACAAAAACAACATATAAGAAAACAAAGATGAATGTATTTATAACAAAAGCGGCGAAATACCTTCCGAACGATCCGGTCTCGAATGAAGATATGGAGCAATTTCTTGGTATGATTGATGGAAAGCCATCAAGGGCAAGAAGAATCGTGCTCGCACGAAATGGAATCAAACAAAGGTATTATGCGCTGGATAAGGAGGGAAATGTGACACATACCAACGTGCAAATGGCGGCAAATGCCATAAACGCACTGTTTGATGAGCATTTTACCATCGACGACATCGACCTGTTGGCTTGTGGCACGGCCTCTCCTGAGCAAATCATGCCATCGCATGGCTCTATGGTACATGGAGCCATAGGAGGTGATAAAAACATTGAAGTGGTGTCTTTTTCGGGCTCTTGCTGCACGGGTGTCGATGCTTTGAAATACGCATGCATGGCCGTTGAACTTGGCATGTCGAAAAATGCCGTGGCTTCGGCTTCTGAAAGAATGTCAGCTTGGATGAGGGCAAGCTATTTCCAGAAAGAGTCGGAGGAATTGTCAAAATTGGAAAAACAACCTATGTTGGCTTTCCAGAAGGAGTTCCTCAGATGGATGTTGTCGGATGGCGCTTATGCCCTTTTGCTTCAAAACAAACCCAAGGAGGATGGATTGTCCTTGAAGGTGGATTGGGTGGAAATCACCTCGTTTGCCAACACCAAGGAGACATGCATGTATTCCGGAGGTGAGAAAGACGAGGATGGCGAGTTCAAAGGATGGGCGTCGTTCCCGGCGGATGAATGGCTCACCAAGTCTCTCTTCGCACTAAAGCAGGACACCAGGTTGCTTTCCGAGAACATCGTTCCGTTGGGAGTGGATTATCTTTTGCAATTGGTCGAAAAATATCATTTCAAACCCGAGGACGTGGATTGGTTCCTTCCTCATCTCTCGTCGATGTTCTTCAAGGATTTGATATTGAAGGATTCCAAGGAAAAGGGATTCTTCATTCCTGAAGAAAGATGGTTTGTCAATCTGCCGCATTTAGGCAATCTGGCATCAGCCACGGCTTTTGCCATGATTGAGGAGCTGATGGACTCTGGACGACTGAAGAAAGGCCAGAAGATATTGATGATGATACCAGAGAGTGCACGCTTCTCCTATTGCTATGCCATGTTTACCGTCTGTTGATGCCACGCTTATGAAAGTAGAAGAAGTTCCTCAAGACTTGAAATATTTCAAGGGCGTAGTGATTCGCGACCAGGAATATGCAGTCGATGAGCAGGGTAGATACAAAATGGTAGAGAGTGATGGCTGGAGCCCGAAGAATGAGGCTTTGGAAATCACTTTGGATGCGATAGACGAGGAGTGTGAGGAAATATTGGAGCGTATAAGAATGGGGGAGACAAGCCCGTTGGAGTATCATGCTGCCAAGAATCTCATGGACATTGATTTGTTGTCCACCTATTCGGGATTTTCCAAGCGTACCATTCGCAAGCACTTCAATCCTAAGGTCTTTGCCAATTTGGACAAAGAGGTGTTGGGCAAATATGCCGATGTCCTACGCATAACGGTTGATGAATTGACGAGCATTCCTGAATAATATGCAATTGGACTTGACACATCGGCCGGCAGCTCACTGCGAGAATGGAGCCATTGCGACGATGCTCCGATTTGAAGGAGTCAATTTGTCTGAGCCGATGATTTTCGGACTGGCAAGCGGCATTTTTTTCACACATCTCCCTTTTGTGAAAATGTCGGGAATGCCGGTCACTTCATTCCGCACTTTCCCCGGCGTACTTTTCAGGCGTGTCACAAAAATACTGGGAATCAAGACGGCAGGGCGACGATATCTCAACCAAGAACACGCTATGCGTGACATGGACAGGGTCCTTTTGGAATATCGGAAACCTGTAGGCTGTGTTGTCGGCATGTATTATTTGCCATACATGCCGATAGAGTATCGCTTCCATTTCAATGGACATAACATATGTATCGTCGGGAAGGACGAGCAGACCGAAGAATATTCGGTTATCGATGCCAATGCCACCCAGATGGTCACTATCAGTCGTAAAGATCTGGAAAAGGTGCGTTTTGCCAAAGGTGGCGCATATCCGCTCTTGGGACAGATGTATTGGATAAAGGCCATGCCAAAACAGTTGCCTGATCTCAAACCGCTGATTCTCAAGTCTATCCTCAAGGCTTGTCGCAACATGGTCTCCCAACCCAGGTTCATACCTTACGTGGGAGCCAACGGCATCCTCTATTTGTCGAGGAGCATAAGGAAATGGGAGACGAAGTGGGGGAAACGCAGGGCGAAACTCAACCTTGCTCAGGTCATACGCATGTTGGAGGAAATAGGAACCGGGGGAGCGGGGTTCCGCTTCATGTATGGCGCTTTCCTTCAGGAAGCCGCCGACGTGACGGGGATTGTTGAGTTCAACGAGTTCTCAAAGCGCATTACGGATATTGGCGACATGTGGCGTGCATTCGCATATAAGGCATCAAGGATATACAAGAAACGGGAGGGAGAAACATTCACCTATGACGATTTGGGTGATTTGCTTCAGCAAATTGGTGAAAATGAGCGTTCTTTCTTTCTTGACTTGAAAGAGGTGGCCAATCGATATACAATGTGAAAGCTTGTTACTTGGTCTTTGCATGCTTACTGTTTTTCAATTCCAGTTTGCTGGCACAAAAAATGACACCATTCATTCCGGAGGAGAATCCTTTGGGGGTGGGTGTCATCGTTTGTCCGGGCGGAAGCTATTTTTGGCTTGACAAGGAGACGGAAGGGAATGAGGTGGCACGGTGGCTTTGCCAGAATGGCATTGCTGCTTTCGTCTTGGAATACAGTCACGGCGGATGGGCAGCCTTTGCTTTTCACTTAAGGATAAGAGGACGTCGCTTTCCTTTTGGCTTTCTTGATTTGAGCAATGCGTTAGACAGCATATGCGCACATGCTGACGATTACGGTATAAGGAAAGACAGGATAGGCTTCATGGGCTTTTCCGCCGGAGGGCATTTCGTGATGCATGCGGCAGAGCAGTTCGCCG
>Ga0247610_10001728_pt1 | contig 26481 bp, 20 predicted proteins | sample 174DNAGHGhighgp2_FD_193483 | JGI IMG/M metagenome (GOLD analysis project Ga0247610, IMG submission 193483) | Sheep rumen microbial communities from Palmerston North, Manawatu-Wanganui, New Zealand - 1742 DNA GHGhigh gp2 | ecosystem: Host-associated > Mammals > Digestive system > Stomach > Rumen...
CATTGCGTCGAGGTCGCCGGCTCCCAGTATTATGAGCACGTCGAATGTGCGGCTCTTCACCAGTTTCAGCACGTCGTCCTTGTCTATGAGCTGTTTCTGCACCCTTGGGTCGAGCCTGTCGTAGATGAGCTGCGAGGTGACCCCCTCTATTGGCTGTTCGCGTGCTGGGTAGATATTGGTCAGTATGACCTCGTCGAGCAGGCTCAGCGCCTCGGCAAACTCCCTGTAGAAGTCGCGTGTCCGTGTGTAGAGGTGTGGCTGGAAGATAGCCGTGATGTGCCGGTTGCTGTACAGTTGTCTTATGCTCCGTGCGCTCTCGAGTATTTCTTTCGGGTGGTGTGCGTAGTCGCTGAGCAGCACCAGCTCTGGGGTTTTTATTTTGAAGTCGAAGCGTCTCTCCACTCCCCCGTATGTACGCATGCCGTAGCGCAGTTCTTCTGCCGTGCATCCGGCCAGTTGCGCCATGGCCATGGCAGCTATGCCGTTCTCAATGTTGATGGGTATGGGGTTTCCCAAGAAAACGTTCTTGACACTCTCGATGGGCGAGATGAAGTCGAAGGATATTTCGCCATTGTCTATCTTGATGTTCTCGGCGTGGAAGTCGCCCTCTGTCAGTGAGTAGTCATAGCGCTTGACGCCCTCCTGCAGCCGCTCCTGCATCTCCAGTGCGCGGTGCACGATGAGTGCTCCGCCTGGCTGTATGAGCTCTGTGTAGTGTGCAAAGCTTTCGAGATAGGCCTCCTTTGTGCCATAGATGTCCAGGTGGTCGGGGTCTGTGGCTGTGATGACGCTCATCCATGGTGAGAGCCAGTGGAAGGAGCGGTCGAACTCATCGGCCTCGATGACCACATAGTCAGAGTCGCTGACGATGTAGTTGGTGCCATAGTTCTTTGTGATGCCTCCCAGGAAGGCGTTGCAGTCCAGGTGGCTTTGGTGCATTATGTGTGCGCACATGCTCGACGTGGTGGTCTTGCCGTGTGTGCCTGCCACGCAGAGACCCTTCATCTCGTGTGTGAGGTAGCCCAGCACCTGTGCCCGCTTGTGAATCTCGAACCCATTCTCGCGGAACCATGCCAGCTCCTTATGGTCTGCCGGCACAGCAGGAGTGTAGACCACCAGGCACTGGTCTTTCTGTTTGCATACGTGGGGAATGGCGTTGAGGTTCTCCTCGTAGTGTATCAGTGCACCCTCCTTCTCCAAGCGTTGTGTCAGCTCGGAGGGAGTGCGGTCATAGCCTGCCACTACGAGACCGCGACGTAGGAAATAACGGGCGATGGCGCTCATGCCAATGCCGCCGATGCCTATGAAATATACTGCGTTTGTCATATCAGTTTTAGTACTTCTTGTGCTATGATTTTTGCTGAGTCGGGCAGTCCCATCTTTAGGACGTTCTGGCTCAGGGTCTTTAGACGTGCGTCGTCGGCCACAGTCTTTATGGCCAGCGGTATGAGTTGCTCTCGTGCGTCGGCGTCCTTCACGTAGAGTGCTGCGTCGCGGTTCACCAGTGCCATGGCGTTTTTTGTCTGGTGGTCCTCAGCCACGTTTGGGCTGGGCACTAGTATGACAGGCTTTCCTATGAGGCAGAACTCCGAGATGCTGCTTGCTCCTGCTCGGCTGATGACCAGGTCGGCGGCGCGGTAGGCAGCGGCCATGTCTGCAATGAAGTCGCAGACCACAAGGCACTGTGGCTGGCCTTTCTGCTTCAGCTCGTCTGCTATCTGCTGGCTGTAGTACTTGCCTGTCTGCCAGATGAACTGCAGCCCCGACTGCTCAATATCCTTGAGGTGGGCGAGGACGCTCTCGTTGATGGTGCGTGCGCCGAGGCTGCCGCCTACCAGCAGCACCGTTTTCTTGTCGGGCGCAAGGCCGAAGCTCTTCAGTGCCTCCTCGCGTGTCACCTTTGCTTCGAGCAGGCTCTGGCGCACGGGGTTGCCCGTCAGCATGATTTTCTCTTTTGGGAAGAAGCGCTCCATGCCCTCGTAGGCCACGCATATTTTTGCTGCTTTCGCTGCCAACTGCTTGTTGGCCAGTCCGGCGTAGCTGTTCTGTTCCTGCAGCAGTGTGGGTATGCCCATGCTGTTGGCGGCTCCCAGTGCTGCGCTGCTGGCATAGCCCCCTACGCCCACGGCCACCTGTGGTTTGAACTCGCGCAGTATCTGCTTCGCCATGCGCTTGCTCTTCAGGTAGTCCAGCGCCACACCTATGTTCTGTGGTTTCCACAGTGGGCGGTAAAACCCGCGGATGGGCAGGCCCTTTATTTCGTAGCCAGCCTGTGGCACGCGTTGCATCTCCATGCGGCCCTCGGCACCCACAAACAGTATCTGTGCGCCAGGTTCCAGTTCGCGTATGGCGTTGGCTATCGACACAGCAGGGAAGATATGCCCGCCGGTGCCGCCGCCGCTTATTATGATTCTTGGCTCTTTCATCATATCACCTTTTTCACTTTTTCAGTTTTTTCTCCTTTTTCCACCTTCTTCGCGCTTCGGCTCACGCTGAGTATGGCCCCTATGTATGCGCAGTTGACGATGGTCGACGTGCCGCCTTTGGACACCAGAGGCAGCGGCTGTCCTGTGACTATGCCGAAGTCTACAGCCACACACATGTTGATGGAGGCTTGTATCACCAGCAGCAATGCCAGTCCCAGTACCAGGAACGCTGGGAAATTGTTTGCGCAGGTGCCTGCTATGCGTGCTGCCCTGAATAGCAGTATGACATAGAGAAAGACTACGGCTATTGCTCCTGCCAAGCCCATCTCCTCGATGATGATGGAGTAGATGAAGTCTGAGAAGGCCTGTGGCAGATAGTCGCGCTCTACCGAGTTGCCCGGTCCTTTGCCAATGATTCCCGACGAGGCGATGGCCAGGTTGGCATGTGTCACCTGGAAGTTTTTGTCCGTTACCTTATATTCCTTCGGGTCCTTGGGCTTGCCAGGTTTTATCAGTCTGTTGCGCCATGTCCCGAAGCGGTGGGTCAGCTTTTCAAATGCGTTCGGTTCTTCGTCCTTGTCGGCGGTGCTGCTTTTCACCACCCTCTCTGTGTTGACCCCTGCTTTCATGTCGGCGAGCTCTTGCTCCGCTTGCTTGTCCATGCTGCCCAGACCGAAGATGAGTGCCAGGAACAAGGCTGCGCAGAGCACCAGTGCCCCAGTCAGCTTGCCCATCTGCTTTATGGGCACTCTGCCTATGAACATCATTATGTAGACCACGCCGAACAGCAGTACTGCCGTCGACAGGTTTTCCAGTCCGATGAGCACCACGGCAGGAAGCGACAGGAACAGCACATATTTCATGGCCAGCGGATCGGCTCCGCTGCCGTCGTCGCGCTGCATGGCACTGAGCACCTGTGCAGTGGTGAGCACCATGGTTCCCTTGGCAATCTCTGAGGGCTGGAACGTGAAGCCCGGCATCTGGATGACGCGGTTGGCGCCGTTGATGCTCTCGCCCCACAGCAGCACCCATAGCAGTGTGACGTAGGTGATGATGAGCATGAGGGGTGTTATGAGCTTGAAGTACCGGCACGGTATGTTGAGCGTGACGATGGCAACCAGCACTCCTACAAGTATCATGACGCAGTGGTAGAAGAGAGGACCAAGGTAGTTGTGCGACTTGTACGTCAGCGTGCTCGAAGCGGAGAACACTTCGACTACGCTGATGAGGCACAGGAAGAGGAACACTGTCCAGATGCCCTTGTCGCCTTTGAAGAGATTGCCTATCTTGTTCATAGTTGTCGTTTGTGGTGTTTTTTCAAAGACTTCTTGCCAGTTCCTTGAACTGCTCGCCTCGGTCTTCCATATTCTTGAAGAGGTCGAACGATGCACAGCAGGGCGACAGCAGTACCGTCTCGCCTGGCTGGGCCAGTTCGTAGCAGGCATCCACGCAGTCCTTCATCGAGTGGGTGTCGCGCACGGGTATGCCCATGTTGTCGAAGTTCTGGTGTAGTTTGGTGTTGTCGGCTCCCAAGTAGACCAGTGCCGAGCATTTCTCTCTGATGAGCGGTTTGATGGGGTCGTAGTCGTTGCCCTTGTCCTTGCCTCCTATTATTAGTACCACACGGGTCTTCATAGAGTCGAGTGCATACCAGCAGGCGTCGACATTGGTGGCCTTCGAGTCGTTGACATAGTTCACTCCGCGCACCGTGCACACCCGTTCCAGACGGTGCTCCACACCGGGGAAGTCGCTCAGCGACTGGCGTATCACCTCTTTCTTTATTCCGGCAATGTTGCCGGCGATGCCGGCAGCCAGCGAGTTGTAGATGTTGTGGCGGCCAGTGAGGCTCAGCGACTCCTGCTCCATGTTGAATGGTTCGGGCTGCTCTATCATGAATTGTCCTTCCTCGATATATCCTATGCTGCCTTTCTCTTTCAGTTCCGAAAACGGGTACTGTATGGACTTTATGTCATATTTCTCCAGTTCACGGCGTATGATGGGGTCATCGTTCCAGTAGATGAAGGCGTCGTGCTGTGTCTGGTTCTGTATGATGCGCATCTTGGCGTCGACATAGTTCTGCATCTTGAAGTCGTAACGGTCCAGATGGTCTGGGGTGATGTTGAGCAGTATGGCTATGTCGGCACGGAAGTCGTACATGTTGTCGAGTTGGAACGACGACAGCTCTATGATGTAGTACTCGTGTGGATCTTCTGCCACCTGCAGTGCCAGCGAGTGGCCTATGTTTCCGGCCAGTCCGGCGTCGTAGCCGGCGTTGCGGAAGATGTGGTAGATGAGCGAGGTAGTGGTGGTCTTGCCGTTGGAGCCCGTTATGCAAATCATCTTCGACGTGGTGTAGCGTCCGGCAAACTCTATCTCGCTGATTACGGGTATGCCAGCCTCCTTCACCTTCACCATCATGGGTGCAGTGTCGGGTATGCCGGGGCTCTTTATTATCTCGTCGGCTTTCAGTATGCGGTCTTCGCTGTGGTGGCCTTCCTCCCATGCTATGCCGCGGTCGTCGAGCATCTGCTTGTATCGAGGTGCAATCTTCGACATGTCCGAGACAAACACGTCGAAGCCCTTTTGCTTTGCCAGCACGGCGGCACCGGTTCCGCTCTCGCCAGCGCCAAGTACGACTATATATCCAGTATGTTGCATATTATCTTATTTTTAGGGTTATTATTGTCAATGCCACCAGTATGATGGTGGTTATCCAGAAGCGTATTGTTATCTTCGACTCGTGGAAGGGCCTGCGTGGCCATCCGCGCAGTATGTAGCGCGACGTGGGGTCGAGTTGTGAGTCCAGGCGTCTGAAGTTGTCGTGTATAGGTGTGCTGCGGAACACGCGTACGCGCTGTCCTTTGCGCTTCATCCACTTGAACCACTGCGTCTGTATTATCACGCTGAGGCTCTCCACGAAGAAGATGCCGCACAGTATGGGCAGCAGCAGCTCTTTGTGCACAAGCACCGCACAGACGCCTATGATGCCTCCGATGGTGAGCGAACCAGTGTCGCCCATGAATATCTGTGCGGGGAAGGCGTTGTACCACAGGAAACCTATCATAGACCCTACGAAGGCTGCCAGGAAGATGACGAGCTCCTCGCTGTGGGGGATGTACATGATGTCGAAGTAGGAAGCATAGCCTATGTGGCTGGATACGTAGGCGAAGATGCCGAGGGCCACACCGATGATGGCCGAGTTGCCGGCGCACATGCCGTCCATGCCGTCGTTGAGGTTGGCGCCGTTGCTCACGGCGGTGACCACAAAGATGGTCATCAGTACGAAGAGCACCCATCCGGCCGCCACCTTGTGCTTGCCCACAAACGACATGATGTCTGAGTAGCTCAGGTTGTGGTGCTTGGTGAACGGGATGGTCGTCTTCAGGCTCTTGTGTGCCACTGCCTCGTGTTTCACCACCTCGGTCTTGTTCTGTTGCGGCACGGTGATGTTTTCGCGCATCACCACGTCGGGGCTGAGGTAGAGCGTTATGCCCACAATGAAGCCTATCGACACCTGGCCCACTATCTTCCACTTGCCTTTCAGGCCGTCTTTCTTCTGGCGGAATATCTTTATGTAGTCATCCAGGAACCCCAGGAACCCAAGCCACACGGTGGTGATGACCATGAGTATGAGGTAGACGTTGCGTATGCGGCCCAACAGCAGCACTGGCACCAGCAGCGACACTATGATGATGATGCCGCCCATGGTGGGAGTGCCTTTCTTGCTCATGCCGAAGGGGTCGATGATGGGGTCGCGCTCGGTCTCGAACATCTTTTTCTTCTTCATCCACTTTATGAAGAACTCGCCAAACCATGCCGAGATGACCAGCGACAGGATGAGTGCCAGCAGAGCACGGAAAGAGATGTAGCTCCACAGGTGGCTGCCAGGGATATTGTATTGTTCTAAGAAACGAAACAGGTAGTAAAGCATGGGTGATATTTACGATTTACAATATTTTCGATTTACGATTTACGATTTACGATTTACGATTTACGATTTTCGATTTGTCACTTTCCTATTATGTTGCGCACCTCCTCGCGGTCGTCGAAGTGGTGCTTCACGCCCTTTATTTCCTGATAGTCCTCGTGCCCTTTTCCGGCAATGAGTATTACGTCGCCCTTCTGGGCCATCATGGTGGCCGTGCGTATGGCTTCCCTGCGGTCTGCTATCGTCACCACCTTGCGTCTTTGCTGTGGTGTGAGCCCTGCCATCATGTCGTTGATGATGTCCTGTGGCTCTTCGAAGCGCGGGTTGTCGCTTGTTATGATCACGCGGTCGCTCTGTCTGACGGCCTCCTGTGCCATCAGTGGCCGCTTGCCCTTGTCGCGGTTGCCGCCGGCACCGCAGACGGTGATGATCTTGCCGTCCTTGCCGTCGAGCACCTCGTGTATGGCCCTGAGCACATTGTCGAGGGCATCGGGGGTGTGGGCATAGTCTACCACGGCCGTCCACCCCTCTGGCGAGTGGATGGGCTCCAGGCGCCCGGCAACGCTCTTCAGTGTGCTCATGACCAGCAGTATGTCGTCGGGCTGCTTGCCAAGCATACGGGCGGCACCGTAGACAGCCAGCAGGTTCGACACGTTGAACTTGCCTATGAACTGCACTCCCACCTCGTGGCCGTCTATGTCGAGGTACATGCCTTCAAAGTGGCACTCTATGATGCGGGCGCGGAAGTCGGCCATCTGGCGTGTGCTGTAGGTCTTCACAGTGGCCTTCGTGTTCTGCATCATGAAGAGGCCGTTCTTGTCGTCGGCGTTGGTGATGGCGAAACTGCCCTTGGGCAGCATGTCGAAGAACGCCTTCTTGGCGTCGCGGTAGTTCTCCACGGTCTTGTGGTAGTCCAGGTGGTCGCGTGTAAGGTTGGTGAAGATGCCTCCGGCATATTTCAGTCCTCCTATGCGTTTCTGGGCTATGGCGTGGCTCGAGCACTCCATGAACACATATTCGCATCCGGCGTCGGCCATGCGACTGAGCAGCTTGTTCAGCTCTATGGGGTCTGGCGTGGTGTGGCTGGCGGGAACGGGCTCGCCCTCGATGTAGTTGCACACGGTGGAGAGCAGGCCGCACTTGTGTCCCATGCGACGGAACATATTATATAATAAGGTGGCGATGGTAGTCTTGCCGTTGGTGCCTGTCACGCCCACCAGTTTAAGTTTCTCCGACGGATTGCCGCAGAACGTGGTGGCTGCCGGTCCCACGGCACTCTCGGTAGAGGCCACCTGGACGAAGGTGGCGGTTGCTGCCTGGTTTGTGGCGTAGGGCAGGTCTTCGCACAGTATGGCGGAGGCTCCCAGCGCCAGTGCCTTGTCTATGTACTGGTGGCCGTCGGTCTGTGTGCCGCGTATGGCCACGAACAGTGCCCCGCCCTTCACCTGGCGCGAGTCGATGCACACGTCGGTTATCTCGACATCGAGAGTGCCTGTAACACTCTTCACCTCAATATTTCTCAGTATCTCTCTCAGCAACATGACTTTTATTTTCGATTTACGATTTTCGATTTACGATTTACGATTTGTGATTTGTGATTTACGATTTGTGATTTGTGATTTTCGATTTACGATTTTCGATTTACGATTTTCGATTTTCGATTTTCGATTTTCAATTTTCGATTTACGGTTTTCGATTTACGATTTACGGTTTTCGATTTACGATTTTTCACCTCTCATCTCTCATTGTAGTTCCAGCACGCATGTCATGCCAGGTTTCAGTTCTGTTCCTGGTGCTATGCTCTGGTGTCTCACCTGTCCGGTGCCGTGCAGCCTTACCTTCACGCCCTGCTGCTCTATCAGGTAGACAGCGTCGCTGGCTCCCATGCCCACTGTGCTCGGCATGGTGTTTTCCTCGAAGACGGTCTTCTGCAAGTCCACGCTGCTGCTTGCTATGCCGAGGTGACCCAGCACATAGTCGGCGGCAGCCACGTCGCCACGTTTCACGTCGGGAACGAACACCGACAACGAGTCGCGTGCGTCGTCGACGCTCAGTTTCAGGTTCTTGGCCATCACACCCTCTGAGATGCGGCGGAACACCGCTCCCGACATTGAGCCGCCCGAGGCGGGCAGTCCTGCTTTCCGCATACATACTATGCAGGTGTACTTAGGGTTGTCGGAGGGGAAATAGCCGCAGAAGCTCAGCCAGTACTCCACGGTGCCGTGCTTGTAGCCGCCGGCCTTTGCCACCTGTGCCGTGCCGGTCTTTCCCGACACCGGGAACGAGGGGTTGCCGGCTTTCTTGCCCAGGCCTTGGCTCACCACGTGGCGCAGTATGGTCTGCATGGTCTTTATGGCCTCGGGCTTGGCTATCTGCTCTTTTATTACCTCGGGCTGTGTCTCGTAGACCACCACTCCGTCCTTAACGAACTGTTTTACGAAGCGCGGGCGCATCATGCGGCCGTTGTTGGCTATGGCGTTGTAGAAGGTGACGGTGTTGATGGGTGCTATCTGTGTCTCATAGCCTATCGACATCCATGGCAGTGTGGTGCGGCTCCAGTATTCGGCCTTGTTTGTGGTCTTGGTGTTGGGGTAACGTATCTTAGGAGCGTTGTAGCCCACGATGGGCAACTGCAGGTCCTGTCCTATGCCCACGCGGTAGAGACCCTCGACATATTTCCTGGGGTTGCTGCCGTAGAAGTGGTCTATGACATGGCTTACGCCTATGTTTGAGCTTACCTCCAGGGTCCTTGCCACGTTGATGGGTCCGTAGCCTCCGTGGTGCCAGTTGTGGTCGCGCATGAAGGCACCGTGCATCTTCTGCACGCCGTTGCCGGTGTTTATGACATAGCTGGTGTCCACCACACCGTCGTCGAGAGCCACGAGAAACGATGCTGTCTTGAACACCGAGCCTGGCTCGCAGCGGTAGCTGATGGCATCGTTGAGCTGTTCGCGGTAGGTGCCGTCGGCACTGCGCCGCATGTTCACCACAGCTTTCACGTCGCCCGTCTCCACCTCCATGAGTATGGCCACGCCTATCGATGCCTCCCACTTCTGCAGCTCCTGGACCAGTGCCTGTTCGGCCAGGTCCTGCATACCTATGTCGATGGTGGTCACGATGTCGGCACCGTCGATGGGTGCTGTCACGGTGAAGGGCACTATCTTGTCGAGCACCTTCTCGTGGCGCTCCAGACCGTATTTGCCGCGGAGCACAGAGTCGTAGCTCAGCTCTATGCCGCAGCGTGCGGTGTCGCGTCCGCCCTCGCTGCTGTGTATGTAGCCTATGGTGCGCTCTGCCAGCGAGCCGAAGGGTCGGCGGCGGGCTTCAAACTTCTCGGCGTGGAAGCCGTACTTGTTTTTCGGCAGGTTGAAGTATGGCAGCTGCAACACCTCGCAGTAGGTGCTGTAGTTTATGCGGCGGGGCCACACCCACCAGTGGCGGGCACCGCGTGTCTTGTTGCCCTTCTTGTCGGTGACCGTCTGCAGGCGCCCTTTCTCCAGACGCTCGCGGAACTGCTCTGCCGTCCACTCGGGAAATATCTCGTGCAGACCGTTGCAGAGGCTGTCGAGTTTCTGCTGCCAGATGGTGTCGCGCTTGTGGATCCAGGCGGTGTCGCTGCGGTCGCCCGACTGGAAGTCCATGAAGATCTTATACTCTGGTATGCTGCTGGCCAGCAGCTGGCCGTCGCAGCTCAGTATGTTGCCACGGTTGGGTTTCACGCTGTCACTGTCGCTCTTCTGTCTGTCGGCCACCACCTCCCAATAGCTCTTGCCTGCAGTCATCGTATAGCCGGCCTTGACGACGACAGCCACTCCGATGAGTGTCAGGACAACCGCGATGGTAAGATAGCGCGGCAACACCTTTTCTCTGTTAAAATTGCTCACCCCTAAAAATTATTACAGATTACAAAATATTTTTTTAAATGAGAGATGAGAAGTGAGAAGTGAGGAATGTAAATGGAAAATGGGAAATGCCGTGCGGCAGCATACGCCGCGCAGCCCATTTTTTCATTTCAACATTTGCATTTCTCATCTCTCATCTCTTATTTCTCATTTGGAATCATCTCTCATTTCTCATCTATTTGAATGATGAACGGTGGTTGTGCAGGCAGTCTGAGCAGTGTGTCCTGGTTTTGCCTCAGCACCCTCAGCACATTGCTTTGTCGGCAGAGCTCGGTGAGGTTGCTCGAGCTGGCCATAGCCTTGTACTTGGCGTCGGTGAGTTCCTTTTCCAGTCGGCTTATCTCTATGACGTCCTGCTGGCATTGGTATCTCACCCCCACGTAGACTATAGTGAGGAACACTATAAGCACTATGAGCCACACATAGTTGCGCACGAGTGTGAGCAGATAGTCGCCACCCACAATCTGGCGAAGGGTGAGTGTGCCTACGGGGGCATCATCATCCTCGTTGGCCTGCTCCTTCATCTGCTCCAGTGCCGAAGGTCCTTTCTGTCTCGGCAGCTCTTTGTCGGCAGTATCGGCACTGTCAGTCTCGGCAGTAACATTATTGCCATCAGAGTTCAGCTCCAAGGCCTTTTCTTCCTCGGGAGCCAGCTCGATGGTCATCTCCGGTTCTTTGTTCTTTTCGTCCTTCATTTTTCACTCTACACTCTAAACTCCACACTCCACATTTCACACTCCACACTTCACACTTTCTCCGCCACCCTCAGCTTTGCGCTGCGGCTGCGCGGGTTGGCCTCAAGCTCTTCGGCCGACGGTGTCACCACCTTATTATTAATAAGGTGTAGTGGTGACGACACCCTTCCGAAGAAGTCCTTCTCCATCTTTCCCTCGGTGTTGCCGCATCTCATCACGTTTTTCACTATGCGGTCTTCCAGCGAGTGGTATGTTATCACGCTGAGCCTTCCACCCGGCTTCAGCAGCTGTGTGGCTGCCAGCAGCATGTCGCGCAGGGCGTCCATCTCGTGGTTCACCTCTATGCGCAGTGCCTGAAACAGCTTTGCGGCATCCTTCTTCCATTGCCCGTCCTTAGCTTCCAGGCTTTGCAGTCCCTCGGTAGCAGGCGAAGCTTCCAGGCTTTGCAGCCTCCCCTCCATGCCTACTGCTTGCAGCAGCTGTCCTGTTGTGGCTATTCGTCCCTGCTGTCGGGCTTTCACTATGGCCGCAGCCATTCGCCGTGCACTCTTCAGTTCCCCATACAGATATATCACGTCTGCGAGTCGCTTTTCGTCGTAGTCGTTGACCACGTTGGCAGCAGTCATTCCGGCGCTGCGGTTCATGCGCATGTCCAGCGGAGCGTCGAAGCGGAACGAGAACCCGCGGGTGGCATCGTCGAAGTGGTGCGACGACACACCCAGGTCGGCCAGCACACCGTCGAGCTGTTCCACACCGTAGTAGCGCATCCAGTTCATCAGGTATCTAAAGTTGCTGCGTACAAAGGTAAATCTATCGTCGCCTATCACATTTTTTTCGGCGTCGCTGTCTTGGTCGAAGCCGAAGAGACGACCGTCCTTGCCCAGCCGCCGCAGTATCTCCTTGCTGTGGCCGCCGCCACCGAATGTTGTATCTACATAGATGCCATCGGGCTGGATAACCAGCCCGTCGACACTCTCCCGTAATAGGACAGATACGTGATATGTCTTTGCAGTTCGTATCATGGTGTCTCTGGTTTGTTACTGGGCTGTCATCAGGGCTTTTAGTTTCGAAGAGAAGGCCTCTTGGCTCATGAAGGGCGCAGAAGCGTTCTCTTCAGACCAGATCTCTATGGTGTCGTTCATGCCTATGAAGCGTACAGACTGTGCTATCTCTGCCATCTGCAGGTATGCCTTCGGAATGAGAAAACGGCCATTGCCGTCGAGGGTTACCTCGGTGGCGGCAGAGACAAACTCGCGGACCACCATCTGGCCCTCGTCGTCAAACTCGTTGACCTTGCTCAAGATGGTGTCCATGCGACGGTTCCAGGAACTCAGAGGATAGAGCACCAAGCACTTCTGGTGAACATCTTTGCGCAGCACCAGTGTCTCCTCTCCCGAAGCCTGCAGAACCTTGCGGAACGGCGACGGGAGAAAAACACGACCCTTTGCGTCGGTCTTGGCATCTATGTTTCCTAAAAATCGCATACTCGCTGCAAAGGTAGTAAATTCCCCCCACAATCCCCCACTTTTCCCCACTTTTTTTCAAAAATAATCGATTTTTTTGTTCGCGCACATATTTTATTACACACTTATGCTTTTTTGTGCATAATATTTTGACCTTTTTCTGCTTCCATTCTCGTAGCGAAGTGGCAGTTGAAGGTATTGTAGCAGAATATGGGGGGCCTATCATCGCCAACTGACAACCGTGACTATCGGCCCTCACCGGGTGGGGCAATATGGCAGTTAGATAGTTTCCAACTCCGAGTTAGATAGTTTCTAACTCCGAGTTAGATAGTTTCCAACTCCGAGTTAGATAGTTTCCAACTCCGAGTTAGATAGTTTCCAACTCCGAGTTAGATAGTTTCCAACTCCCTAAGCGAGGAGTCTTCTCCACGTTCTCCTCGTACTTGTGGTGCGTGCGGCAGGTGTTTCGTGAAATATGGTTAGGCTATGCTACTCTGGCTTTTATCAGCTCGTTCTGTAGAAAGGAATAGACGTAGCCTGCGCTTTGATAGTACAGGCCGGTGTCGTTGTCTTGCAACCGGTCAAAAGTCTCTGAGGTGTAAAGCACATCGATGGCCTCTTCTGGTGTATAATGAAAGTCGTCCACGAGATAGCTGGCTATCTCAACGCACAAGTCGTCTTTCAACAATTGAATCTGATCGGGTGTAAGTCTAGTCGTCATAATCTCTTCAATAATTGCAATGCTCGTTCGGTTCCAAAAAAATACTGGAAGGTGATGCCCTTGGCATATTTTAGTTCTTCAACCAGCCGAAATGGTTGGCAAACTCACTGATGAGTGCCACCACAAAGCCTAACATGTTTTTCTCTTCTCGTGCCATCGTTCTTGATTTATTATTGCTGCAAAGTTACGAAATAAAGCCGACATACAAAAGCGATTTTGGAAGATTAACGCAATTAGTCTCATAAATAAAGGCAATTCGAGGAAAATTGGGGAAAGTCCGCAAGGTGCCATTAAGCAAATCGAGGCGGAGGCAAAGACCGAGGAATTAAAAAAAATCCGCTACGAAGACCGCCACAGCAGCACTCAACGGAATCAATACTCTTCTTGGCGGTAACAAGATGAATCGACTGGAGAAGGAGAATGCCCAACTACACAGGGAGGTGGACGAGTTGAACGGACAGATTGAAAGACTCCACACCGATATGCAGAAGATGAAGGACAGCTACGCAAGGGAACTCAACCGTATCAACGAGCAGCACCAGCAAGAGGTGAGCAACTTGAAGCGCATCTTAGACAAGGCTTACAGATGGTTCCCAAGTTTCAAGCGTTTCCTCAATATGGAGCGTGAGTGTCTGGAGTGTGGCTTCAACATGGAACAGACCAACAAACTGCTACATGGGCAGACCATCAATTATAGTGGGTGGTTACACTCCAGCGAATATAGGCGCAATGCGCTTGCCGATAACGTAACAGCACAAGTGATAAGGGATGAAAAGCGAAACTTGTTCCTACATATCAACGAGATACCTATTGCCCAATGGTTCAAGGAGCAATTCGGGATTGGACAAGAGCAACGAAGAGGTTTCAGAATATAAGGAAACAACTCTTCCTTTGTTTCAATAAGAAGCAAAGGAAGAGTTGTTTCTATTTGCTATTCTTAGGCTACAGGACTAATATAAATAAATACCAACAGTCCATCCTTCCTTGAAAAGTTTGTCAGTTGCTCAAGTGCTTTTACATAGCCGACAGAATTCTCATGGATCTTCTCTATGATTTCTGTATCACTTGTTCCATCAGATGCGAATAATCATATCCTGTGTGATGTTTGAGCCGTTAAAAAAACGAGAGGCTTGAGCCATCGCCTTGATGGATGCAACACGGTTCAGCAATGCCTCTGTCTTGTACATTCCTTTGTCGAGTGCCAGCACCGAAATGAGGTAAGTATTATCGTAATCATCCACAACACGGACACCTTCAAACGGAACGGAGAACTACGATGAAAAATCTATGTGTCCCATACGTCACTCACCTCCTCTACTGATGCAAAATTAGCAAGGGCTTCTGATGAAACTGACGATACTTGTGCGGAAAATCTTCCTTCCTGCTGGCAGTGAGCGTATTTTCAGTACAAGTCCCGCCCGTTTCGAGGCCCATGCTCTTGAAGGGCATCAGCAGAGGGGATAAGCGACGGACGGAATACCACAAAACAAGATAAAGGCGAAAGAACTGAATCTATATCAGTACTTCCGCCTTTTCTGGTTCGCCCGACATGGGCATAATCTAACGGGTGCAAGTCCCGAGCGCGGCCTAATAGCGGCAAGCACACAGCCAAAGGCAAGGGTGTCCATCGCGAGGTGGAATCTGAAGGAAGCCGGCGGCAAAGCACTGGCCTGACGAACAGAAACTTGATACTAAGGCATATGCCCGTGGGTGAGACTGCCAAAGAAGCCAAAGCCCTATAGCTATTCGGAACGGGTGGTGTAAATCAAGCAGGCATAAGTGTGAAAGATTATGTTCTTAATCGGGGAGGTCTCATGGACGCATGGCGAAGATACAGCTATTCGATGTACCATAGCGGAGTAAAGCTTGCCATGAGAAGTCAGCCGAGGTCATAGTACCCAAGGTACGTGTACCTACAGGGAAGGACCGAACCGTGCAGCGAATTAGTAATTGAAAGTTACGGCTGCCTAAGAGTCAGTTGCTCCTCAAGGAGGCTGCTTGCCGAAAGTATGACGGAATCAAAGGATAGGCAAGAGCGATGTTTGGCAGCTGATAGCCTAAGACAACAAGACGCACGCCCTCGGAGGTGTCAAAGCACGGAACCGCCGTATGCGGAACCGCTTGTACGGTGGTGTGGGAGGACGCATGGGGAACTAATCCCCATGCTCCTACCCAATTGTACTCTCGTAATGGAGAGAGGGAATCACTCTGGCTGGAATATCATATCACTCGTCCAGTATCCTGTAGGCAGGATGGTAATGGCTCTCCAGCACCTTCTCCAAATCACTCTCACGGTAGAGAATTTTTCCGCCAAGGGGAATGTACGGCAAAATGCCTTCGTTGCGATACTCCTGCAACGTCCGTCGGCTGACCTTCAACAGTTCCGACACCTCCCTGTCCGTCAGTTATCGCTCGCCGTTGAGCAGCGGGCGATAACTGCCTGTCATACGGAAGGTCGCATCGTCAATCAGTTAAAAAACGAAGAAAAAAAGTCGGGACACGGTTGGTGTCGCACATTTGGCATGGCATTGCACGACTTACTACAGATAAAAAAGGTGAGACAGTTGACTGTCCCACCAATAAACTTGGGCTGTTGTATTACTATATAACCGTCCTTAGTTCACGATGACCTTTCTTCCGTTGCAGATATATATTCCCTTTGAGGGATTAATGACCTGTCGACCACTAAGGTCATAGTAGGCATCAGAGGAAAACGGGCGTGGTGTGACGTGATTTATGCCGGTAGTGGCGGATGCTGCCACACACTGCTGCACCCACTCTATGAAGTTATCGGTGCCACTGTCCGAGTCCTCTGCCTGTGTGTGCCCCAGTCCCCAGATGGTCTCGAAGTCAACGTCACCGATGCCGTATGCCCTCAGTGCCAGGGCGAGGTTTATCTCCGTGCAGAGCGACGTGTCGCCCTGCTTGATGCCTGTACGGATGCGCCAGTGTGGAGCTACCGTGCTGCTACCCTGTCCACCGCCGGCATAGTATTGGCTGTTGGTGAGCAGATAGTACATCGGCGTGTACATCGCTATGCGGGTGTCGAGGTCCTTTCCGTACTTGTCTACCTTGGCAAGGTCTGTGTCGAAATCGCTCTTGTACGATGGTGCATAGGTGCCGACAATCCCTGCGAGGTACTTGTCAAAGTGGGCGAATGTGCCGTCGGGGTCGAACAGTTGGTGCCGGCCGACGTGCGGCTCTTGGTGTAGTTGTCGAAAGCCCCCAGCCCTTTCGTGGCAGTCTTGTTGTCCTTTGCAAAAGCGGAGAGCGCACTGGCATCCGTCGTGCTGTAGGCAGAGATGCTGGCATTGTTATACCTGTTGTAACGGTTTACGGCTTCGTTGATGACCTCCATCACATACTCATAATACGTGCCGCTCTGGTAGTAGCCGTCCGAGGTGGCAGCGAGTGTCAGCTTTTCGCCCGTTGTCGGGTGCTTCAGGCCCAGGCCGCTGATGTAGAGCGTGGCCTGGCGCACAGGCTTGTCGACTTGGAACTCCGTGCGCAGGTAGCGTGCCGACAGGCGGCTGTGCTCCTCCTCACGGTCCCACGGCATGGCGCGGTCGAGGCCTATCCAGCGGCCCCGCCAGTCGCTCTCGGTGAGCAGCCCGACATTCCACATTGCGATGTCGCTCCAAGGGGAGAACCCAGCAGACCCACCCCCATCCCCTCCCTCTGAGGGAGGGGCGTAGTTAGTTTTGTCTACAGAAAAGCCAGCGGAAGAACTATCTACTCCCCTCCCTGTGGGGAGGGGCTGGGGGGTGGGTCTGCTGGGTTTCACCTGCACCCTCCAGTAGCATCGGGTATTGCTCTTCAGCGGCTTGCCCTCGTAGCGCACCCACTGCGACTGGTCGCTCTCTACGGTGACATCCCACAGGTCGCCCTCCAGGGCCTCGGCCTTTTCCCGCGAAGAGGCCACGATGATATGATAGGCCGTCTGCACGACGTTCTGCTCCGTCGACTCCAACCGCCAGCCTAAGCGTGGTGTCGGCGTGTCGATGCTCATGGGGTTCACCATGCGCTCCGTGCGCAGGTCGGTGATAATGAGTGTGGGCTTCTGCGCCTTCTTCGCTGCCATTGAGGGCAGGGCGAGCAGCAAGGCGATGATTAATAGAAGTTGCTTATTCATTCAGGTCGCGTGTTTTGCCTGCCAGTGTCTGGGCAGAGATTTCCTTTTGTTCTTTCGTGATGTAGTTCGGGCAACAGCCATCCTGTCTCGCCCTGCCAGAAGAAGGGCGTACCGTTCTCGTGCGCCAGATACCGCCCCTTGACGGTCAACTTGCCGTTCTGCCACGGCATCTCGGGTTGCGCAGCATTCATGCCGACAGCAGACAGAAGTGCCAACAGCAGTGCCACCATAGTTTTCTTAGTCATTTTGTTTAAGTAGTTTGAGTTGTTATTTACGTTCTTTTCGTTTAGTACTGCAAAGGTAAGCAAAAGTTCTGAAACAACAAACTTTTTTCCAATCCTTTTCTTGCCAGCAACCATGAAAACACATCATTTTATGGAAATGGCGTGCCTGCCCCATCGTAAACGTGGGGACTAGTCTCAGCGGGAAAAGGAACGGCAGTACCCGACCTGTTGACTCGAGTCAATTTTCCACCCCTTTTCTTTGTCGTTTCGACGGACAGCGTGTCACCGTCAAATAGAACGTCAAAGAAGACAGTGTGTCGCTCGGCATACTGCAGGGTGACGCTTGGCTTGTCCAAGAATCCGTCGGCTACGAATATCAGCATTTGTCGCTCGGCATCCCGGCAGGGTGACGCTTGGCTCGTCCAAGAATGCGAAAGAACTGACAGGAACATTCCTTTCATCACAAACCATCCGCCAAATCTTCGGCGTGGCTGAAGATTTGGCGGATTTCTTTTGGCGGTTTACAGTAACATCAGGGTGTTTGTCGCTCTGCCGGGGCATGGCCTTTCAGTGTCCAGCGGGGGATGTGGGCCACGTAGTCGGCCAGTAGCCGGCGGCCTTTCCGACGTTCCTCCTCGGTAATGTCGTCGAGCGAAAGTGCCTCGTTATCGAAATACTCCTCGATGGTCTCGTCATCGTCATTGCTGGGGTCGTCGGCATGGTTGGCCTTGTACCACAACTCGAAGCAGATGCGGCGGGCATAGTGGTCGTCCCACCCCAGATCGCGGGTGAGGAAGTGCCAGAACTCCTTCTGCCGCTCGTTGGGTATGGTGGGCACATCGCCGTAGCCGGCCTCCTGTATCTCGTCGGTGGTGAAGCGGCGGGCATCGTCGTCGGTGAACGGCTGTGTGGGCATGGGCGGACGCTTGCCGATGGCCTTGCGCAGGTCGGCGGGGTCTTTCCAGGCATAGAGCGAGGTGAACACAATATTGTCGTCGGCCAGAGCGAAGATTCCCTTCTTCTTCTCGTCTATCTTCGCTATGGTGAAGTTGAGCAGCAGCGACCGCTCCATCGCCTTGTCTATCAGCCGGCCGGCCTCGCTGCGGAAACCGCCCATAGCCATCATCACACCGCGCTTGGCATCCTCGAGCGTCACTTCTCCGTAGAGGTTGGCCATGCCCGCAATAATGTTCTCCATCTCGTAGCTCTGGCGGGCATCGTCGCTCATGCGCACACCGGCCACCAACGGCAGGGCCACGCGCTGGAAGTCATCGGCCACGCGGATGCAGTAGCGGTCCTCGTCGTCCCAGTAGCCGTCGGCCACACAGGCAATCTCCATCATCAACTCTTTCTCCACGTTGGCCGTAGGCACGCCCTTTGCCTTGTCGCGGTTGGCAAAGATATAGAGCAGTATGTCCATCTCGTCCTTGGGGAGGCGGCTGAGCAGGTCGTCGGGGTGCTTCAGTATGTAGTCCACGTACTGGCGGCGTATCTCCGATTCGTCCTTCAACTTATCTAAGCCCAGACCCATCGCCATGCTTATGTATTTGACTCCCGTTATGGGCTTTGCCTTCACAATGTCAGCCATGTCGAGGTGGTCTATGGGCAGGTTCCACTTCGAGGTGATGTCCCCGTCATACTCGTCCTCGTCATCCTCCGGCTCATCACCGAAGCCAGGGTCGCCGATGCCGACGAGGTAGTGGTAGTTGCCTTCGCCTAAGTGCTGCTTCATCAGGGGCAGGTAGCGGCTGGCCTCCAACTCGCTGCGGCAGGTGAGGAAGTGCTTGCCGTCCTTGCCGTATTCATACTCTATGAGTGGAATGTCGTCGGTGTCCTCCTCCAGCATATACTGCGTCAGAAGAAATGACTTGTCGGGCCTTATGCCTGCCTCCTCGGCGTAGGCGATGGAGCCCCACACGCGGTTGTGGGCTTCCTCGTAACTGCACTCGCGGAACGTGTCGCGGCGGTCACTGAGAAACTCGTCGAACTCCCAGTCGTCCAAGCGCAGCCGGTAGAACGAGTCCTTCACGCCCAAGCACGCCATGTCCACCAGATAGGCGGCCATGCTGATGCGCCCGCCAGTGTGCTTCCTGGTCACGATGACGTGGCCCATCCGCATCTCGTCGATGTCTTTAGTCACATAGCACGTGCCTATCTCCAGCCCACGTGCCTTCTGCTGCAGGTATTTCTCAGGCGAGAGGAACTGCTGCCCGCCGCCCCGGCTCTTCTTATTCTTCTTTGCCATTGTCGCAAATACTTGATTGTCTCAGATTCTTGATTACGCCGCAAAGTTACGCATTATTCCCCGAAAGGCCAAATTTTCCGTCGTTTCGTTTGGCGTTTCAGGAAAAATAATCACTTTTGCAAGCGATAAGGCGGATTTCCCGCATGTTCTCCTGCTTACAAGTAAGGTGTCATGTAAAGGGGGAGGTAGATGATATCATCTTCCTGTTTCAAGTCTCCAGAGTGGATAATATACGACACTGCCAATTGCGTGTTATATTTCCTTCGGAATTTTGTCAGCGATGATGTCGTGTAGTTTTTGCCCGACTTGACTTCTATGGGTGAAATATTATGGCGGTTTGATATCGTTGGCTTTCTTACAAGGAAATCTATTTCCATCGTCTCTTCCGCATTTTCTTTGGAATAGCTGGAAAAGAAATACAGCTCATGCCCGCTTGCTCTTAGCATCTGTGCCACGATATTCTCAACCAGCATACCTTTGTTTATTTCCAGTTTGTCAAGCATCAGCTTGCGGAACAGCTCTTCGCCGGCTATAGTCCTTTCATCGAAGGCAAGGCTGATAAGCAGTCCCGTGTCGCCCAAGTAGCATTTCAAGGTGGAGTCGTCCTCCCTCAGCTTTAACCCTACAGATGGCTCTGTGGCCGCATAGCACACGTTTACAACCATCGCATCCTGCAGCCAAAGGAAAGAACTCTCATATTCGCGGAATCTGGCCCGCTGCTTGAGTGCAGACAGGCGGAACTTCTTTTCGTGTTTCTGCAACTGCCCGGGGATGGTGTCGAATATTCTCAGGACTTTGCTCTCATAGCCTTTCGCATACTTTCTGACGTCGGCACGATACAGTTCAATAATATCGCGCTTCACGCGGTCTGTCCGTTCAAAACTCTTTGTCTCCACATACTTCTTAACGGCCTGGGGCATACCACCGACTATCAGATACTGACGGAAATAGTCCATGGCCCTGCGATGGAGTGACTGGCCTAATGGTTGCATCTTCTCGTAGCAGTCTCGTATGTAAGGCAGCAGCATTTCTTCCCCCATTGCCCATAGAAACTCCTCGAAGTCCATCGGGAACATTTTAATCCTTCTTTCTTCCGACGGGATGAGTATGCCCTGCACATTGGCATTAATACTGATGAGCGAACCTGTTTCGATATAATCATATCGTCCGTCTTTCACCAGATACTTTACGGCTTCACGTGCCTGCGGGAAAAACTCTACTTCGTCGAAAATGATGACAGATTCCCGTTCATATAATCTTACTCTGAAATGCAGGGAAAGGTGTATGAACAGAGCGTCATAGTCGGTCTTGTAATTCAGGAAATAGTTCTTCACCTCATCCTCTACATGGGCGAAGTCTATAAGGATATATGACTTATATTCTTTCTTGGCAAACTCTTCCACGATATAGCTCTTTCCCACACGTCGGGCACCATCGATCATGATGGCAACACTGCCGTATTCCTCCTGTTTCCATTTCAGAAGCTCATCATAAATTTTTCTTCTCATACACCAATCCTTGATTTTTAATATGCCCTATTATACACCATTCCAAGATTTTCGACGTGCCTATATATACACCATTCCAAGATTTTTTTGCCCTGCAAATATACACCATTCCAACGAAATACGCAAATCAAAACAGCCACGAACCAAGGATTTTATACTTTTTTGTCTATTTTTCTTTGTCGGCTCGCAGAAAAGCATTATCTTTGCAAGCGAATGTGCAATGTCGAACCTACCATAGAACATAGAATGATTACAACGTTTGATAAATAACGAGGAAAATCCTCGTAAGTGTTTAACTTAATTGAATAAATAAGAAACAGAGAGTACCACAACGACTATCGGGATGCAGCGTCGCACCGGGTGCGGCCCGCCCACAGGGAGCATTAACAAACAATTCTAATTATTAACTTTTCGAGCAGCGAGCGCCATCGTGCCTGCACGTTTGGCCGAGTCGCGAGAAAAGTCAAACAACGTTTAACCAAACAGGAATTGCGCGTCGCCCCCACCCGTACTTTTTTGGATAAACGAGCTTTTAGCTCTTGCCCTCTTCTCAAGAATACCGCCAATATTCACTACGAGGACAAGATGTCTGAAGGTTCACGCATGGCGTGAATCGTATCAACACTTGTAGGTAGTAGGGTCACTTGGCGGTAGCCTTTGAGAAATGCAAGTCGCGGATGGTTCCCAAGTTTCAAGCGTTTCCTCAATATGGAGCGTGAGTGTCTGGCGTGTGGCTTCAACATAGAACAGACCGAAAAACTGCTACACGGGCAGACTGTCAATTATAGCGGCTTGCTGCATTCTAATGAGTACAGGTGCAATGCTCTTGCTGATAATGTTTCAGCACAAGTGATAAGGGATGAAAAGCGAAACTTGTTCCTACATATCAACGAGATACCTATTGCCCTATGGTTTAAGGAGCAATTCGGATTGGAACAGGAAAAGCGGAGAGGATTAAGACGTTAGCACAAATTGGGAGCAAGAATTTAAATGTAAACTTGCTCCCGTTATCTTCATGATTACTATGCCTCTTGTTCTTTAGGCTACACCCATTTCACAACTCGTATACTGACTTCGTAGAGCAGATAGAGTGGAATGGTGACGAGAATTAGGGTCATCAAGTCGGGAGGAGTGATGATGGCGGCAACCAACATAATGACGATAAACGAATGCTTGCGATAATTAGCCAACATTGAAGAAGTAACTACGCCCAACTTTCCAAGGAAGAAAGCGATGACGGGCAACTGGAACACCACGCCCATGACCAGAGTTAGCGAGACAAATGTGGAGATATATGAATCGAGCGTAATGTTGCTCACCACCTTTGCCGAGACACTATAAGTGCCGAGAAAACGGAAAGAGATTGGAAATAGCACAAAGTAGCTCATCAGTACACCAAGCAGGAACAGCGCGTAGATAATTCCAGCCACCTGCACCGAATACTTCTTTTCGTTATCGTATAGAGCCGGCGATATGAAGCGGAACAGCTCATAAAGTATATAAGGTGAAGCCCCAAGCACTCCCAGATATACCGCCGTCGAGATGTGTGTCATGAACTGGCTCGACAGGTCGGTGGCTATCATCTGCACATGAAACTCCTCGAAACGGAAGTCTATACCCACAGCTTGCATGGCTGTCTCCAGCCAGCGGTACGTGCAGAAGTTCCATTCACTTGGAGCCATCAATATGTCCCAGGTAGTTTCCTTGAAACAGAATACGATGGCGGCAATCAGCCCTGCCACGCCGAGAATGCGGAAGAGCATCTGGCGGAGCACCTCAAGGTGTCCGCCAAATGTCAGCAGATTGCCATCTTCCGCAGGTTCGTTATTTAGAAGATTCGGCTGCTCCAGTATCTGGTCTTTTGACGTCTGCTTCTTCTCTTGCTTCCATTTCTTGTTCTTCTTCGACATTTTCTTCGGACTCCTCTGCCAGCGGTTCGTTCATTCCTTTTTTGAAACTCTGCACTCCCTGGCCTAAGCCTTTCATCATTTCGGGCAGTTTCTTTCCTCCAAAGAGGAGCAGAGCCAGACCACCGATGAGGAGTAACTCAGTCGTGCCGATAAATAATAATTGTGTAGCCATACGTCTATTCTGTAACTAAGAAGATTTCGCAAGTATCAAAATTGATTTCCCAATTTCCGTCATCCGCAGATTCCCATTGATACTTTTCTGCCATCCTGTCCCACCAGTTTTGGAATTTTGTGCCTGTTTCGCCCAAATCTTTCACCAACCTTTCATAAAGTTCAGGTTTGTCTGGAGTAAGAATTGTTGCTAATTCATTCAAACCGTTGCGACGTTCAAAGAGTGCCTGAATCTCAGTGCGCTCCTCAGGTGTCACCTGCCCTACAAGTTTCTTTGTCATTGCCATTCGTTTCTTTTGTCAAAGGGGTCTAAATAATCAATATCCTTTATCTCGTCCTGTTCGGGAAGGAATGTACCGTGCTTTCGGATGTTTGACAGCAGTTCGCGGGAAGCATTACGTTCCAGATGCGAAACTACACACTGTTCATGTGAGGGTGTATTCACTTCCACCGTAGTCTTTCGGTTCAGCCAGACACAGCGTTTGCACTGCCAGGCATCGCAGTGACTACAGATAGGAGCGTGGTCAAGCCGATACAGTTGCTTGTTCTTGATGTCAAGACCATGTTCCAAGTCACCTATGCAGTCAGCCTCATTTTCATAATAGAAAGCTGGGCATACATAGAAATTCCCGTTAGGTGCCAGCGTTATGCAACTATCTCCTGCCCCACAATTGTTCATTGCAGAAAGCATCATGCGGTCTGTGAGGATATTCAATTGCGGTGTTTGCCCATCTGCATACAGTTTCTCAAGACACTCCGAAAGGGTTTCAAGAATTTGCTTATACCTGCCAAAATCTTCTTCTTTGAAAGTATCGATGTCTGTAATGACAACGTTTAGTCTTGACACTTTAGGCAGGACATCCTTTATGAACAGATACCTTTCAAACAAATCCGCTTTCGACGTTCTCAACACATAACTCTTGCCCGCTTCAAACTTTCCGAAAGAAAGTCCCGTCCAGTCATGATAGACAATGACATCTGCCTCGTCTTTCAGAGATTCATCCTCGCAAAGAGAGGAAACAATCTTGCTGTGATCAATAGTCTCAATAGCCTCTTTGTACTCTGAAGGCAATTCATAGTCAGGATAGACAAACTGTATCATCAGGTTCTCCATCATGCCAAAGCGGATGCCAGCCTTTAGAATATCTAATGGTATAAGTCCGGCTTTCTTCGCGGGATTCTCATAATGGCAGTACGACGTACTTGTTTCGTCTATTAATATAATAAGGTATTGCAGCATAATCCTAACAGATTTCTTGTTTCACTTCCTTTTTGTTCTTCTCATACTCTTCGCGCTGGCCTTCCAACTCTAATTTACGATAGAGTTTGTTCCAGTAGTAGTTGTTGGCACGGACGCGAGCCTTGTGCATCTTGCAGATGGCAGTTGAGCGCTGATATATAGTGGACGTTTCTGCCGCATCATAGTTCTCTCCCTGACACCAAGCACAGCCGCTGGCCACCTCACAGCTTTTACATTCCTCACTAGATTGGCTTATCCGGTCAAGCGCAAGGAAAGGCCGAAGTTTGTTTTTGTCTATCCCCTCATTCACGTTGCCTATCATCCAGACTTTCTTCTCTCGCAAAGAGTATTGCGCAAAACGGGTGCAGGGATAGAAAATCCCATTGGCATCAACAGCCAACATCCTGCCAGCTCCACACCAGTTGTTGTTTTCCAGGACAGGGTCAAGCGGCTTGCCTATGTTCTCAGAGAAAAACGAGCAGGCATAGTTTTTGTAATAGCCTTTGTCGATAATTCCATCAGCCAAGAGCATCAGCTGTTCTTGAAACAGCAAGTCGTCACCTTCTTTCCATACATTTTCAAACACGCAGTTGATATTAACTTCATGTATGCCAAGACTATACAGGTGAAGCACACTGTCTTTGATATACGGAATATCTGCCGAACTGATGGTCACTTTCGTGCCACCATTAGGAAACTGCTTCAGCCACAAAGGGATGTTACGGACTACGCTTTTGTACGAGCCCTTGCCTGTTTCTTTGTATATACGATTCAAGTCATGTTTTACCTCCGTACCGTCTATGGTGATGCCAATACTCAGATGTTCCTTGTTCTTCCGAATGAACCGTTGTACCTTTTCGCTGTCATAGTTGATGCCATTAGTAGAAAAACTGAACCGATAGGAATTGAACCAGTGATGATTCCTCCTATACATCTCTGTTTTCAGATAATCACAGATTCTGTCTATGAGGTCAATCTCCAAAAATGGCTCTCCACCGATAAAATCCCAGACAACACTTTCCTCACGCATGTCGTTTTCATGGTCAAGAATATAGTCAATGGCTTTCTTGGCCACATCCCACGACATGCGTTCCTTCTCGTTCTTGCCTACAAGATAGCAATACCTGCAAGCTAATTGGCAGTCTTTCGTAACAATAAACGTGATGTTTTTTGCTATTCCAGACTGCCAAGTTCCCGTTAGCAATTTGATATTACCAACCTCCACTTCCATAAGAGCATGAACGACCACAACTACCTTTGCAAGCTCCTGAGCAACTGCCTGAGCAACTGCCAGAACACCCAACGGAACAAGAGCGACCACAACCACCGGCGCAACCGCCATAGCAACCAAAGTCGCATCCAAGTTCTTCTCCACTTTCATGTGCAAAAGTCTTGAAAGGCAAGCTGGATAGTGCAATAGCCCCTAAAATAGGAAGTGCACCTTTGGCTGCCTTCTTGAAAAACTCCCTTCGCGACTGGAGTTCCTCGTTCTTCTTGTTATTATGCATAATAATTTAATGTTGTGCCTATAGACTTCCCGAGATTCAGCGTTTTACATTGCAGGATGTAGGAGTCTGTACTGTCGTACACATCCTTTTCATCTTCAGCCAATGCAATGGTAAGGGCACAAAGAATGGCGTGGCCATCCTTATGCACTTTACCTGAGGGGCGCGCCTAGGAAATTGGAACCCCTATCTGACATATAAGAATGCAACCACGCCATATAGCGTGGAGGCATAGCTTCTTCGTCAGATTGGGAGTGCCGCAACTTGGCCTTCCCTCTGCTTCTTAAATCGAACTATTCCAGAAGAGGTTTCCTAGGCGTCTTTGGTAAAGTGCGAAATAATAAGCTAATGCATCATCGGCTCCGGATTTCTCCCCGAAACCGCTGCAAAGATAGAGAAAATTTGGCAAAG
>Ga0247610_10001730_pt1 | contig 26475 bp, 27 predicted proteins | sample 174DNAGHGhighgp2_FD_193483 | JGI IMG/M metagenome (GOLD analysis project Ga0247610, IMG submission 193483) | Sheep rumen microbial communities from Palmerston North, Manawatu-Wanganui, New Zealand - 1742 DNA GHGhigh gp2 | ecosystem: Host-associated > Mammals > Digestive system > Stomach > Rumen...
AAGAGCAATTCTCATTAAGTTTTTCTTTTATAGCTGTTTCGAATTTATTAAATTCGGGTAAAGTTCTTAATTGTTCTAAAAGTTTATTCATTTTATTTCTCCTTATCAAATTTATTTAATAACTTATATATAATACTTTTTATTTATAAAGTCAACACCTTTTTTCACTTTTTTTGAAATTTTTTTCATTTTCTTCTAACTCTTTGATTTTATTGCGTTTATTTTCAATTTCTCTCCAAGCCACTATATTTGCATAGCTTTCCGGCATCTGTCCATCAATCATTACGATTGCTTTTCGCTCTTCAAAAGTTACTTTTTCGTCTTCAGTCATAATTTGCACACCTTATTTTTCTTTTAATTAACTCCCTGAAGGCAACCTCATTGTCGCAAACATCTCTTATTTCTGCCAATGTAGGAAACCACCGATATTTTTTTCTAAAAGCACTTATAACCACATCAGCCGGATATTTACTCAATTCTTCAATCCAAATTAAAGTTCTTGCTTTCATATCAAACTCAGCCTTTTCCTTTTCTGGCGCAATTATCTGAAGCCTTGCAATCTCTTTGGCAATTTCAACACTAGATAAAGGCTTAAAATATTCATCAACTACTCTTTCAGCGATTGCCTTTTGCTCTGCTGTAATCTCGCCAAGTTCTACATCATCAACAAATTCGCATCCATAATCACCGAATATTGTCCTTTTCTGCAAGTTCAGCGGCAATTTCAGAGTATATTTCAAGGTAGCTACGAGGTTTTGGTCGTTCGTTGCTGTTGGCACTTTCGCAAGTATCTCCGCTGTAATCATTTTTCCATCGCTCTTGATTAAGGAATACTGCGACTCCGCAGGTGAGTTGATTGTTTTTTCTGCAATGTTCGATATATTTTTTGCAACCGTTGATAATGTTTTCATATTTTTCGCCTTTCTTTAAAATCTTTATAAACTTTTCTTGTGCTGTTTTTTTACTCCCTTTGTCAATAAATCTGCCATCGCATTTTATCGGAGTGTATTCTTTCCAAAATTCTTCAAATTGTTGTATATATACATTATTCAATGTAATATTATTATCTGTATTATTATCCTTAAACTTTTCTTTAATAGGGGTATTAAACTTTTCTTTAATAGGGTCATAAACAATTCTTATATACCTATTTAATATTTCTTTACTACCTTCTTTATAATTTATTTCTGATTCAATAAAACCATTTTCTACAAGTTCTTTTATCCATTTACTTATTGATATTTTGCTAACTTTATATAAATCAGCAAAATATTGATTTGTCGCATAACAATATCCTGTTTTGTTGCACAATGCAGTTATTTCACCATAAAGCAATTTTGCATTTGGCGTTATATCAGCATACCTTACATTTGCAGGTATTATTGCGTAAAAATTAGGATTTTCCATTTCACTAACGTCTTTCTAAAAAAGAGGGGTAGAACTCGGGAAGAGTTTTTATGCGTTAGTGAATAGAATAAAAACTACCCCATAATTAAAACTTTTCTATTCACTACCCTACCGCAATTTCAAATATATATAATAAAAATTAAAAATCAATTAAAATTTTCATATTTTCAACAAAAAAGTTACATCTTTATTACTCAACCGCTCCAGACTAAACAAGGTTTGAAGTCTTATATCCTTTGTTTTCCCTGTTTTTATCTTTGATTTTATCATTCTGAACCCGATTGGCATATTATGTATGTCATTAAATATATCTTTAATATCGATTTTTAACGCACTGAACAGCTTCTTACGTCTTCCTGTTAATAAATACTCAACTGATAAATTCAACGCTTCAGCGCAAATAAAAAGCGTATTTAAGCTTATACCGTTTCCTGAAACATACACACTATAAAACCACTGCGGCTTTTTTCCACAACTTTTTGAGAATTTGCTCAGGTTACCGAACTTTTTTATTGCTTCATCTCTGATACGGTCAACAACTCCCAAAGCTCTATAATATGATTCGTCATTCATTTTCATAATCTTTCAATGCTTTTGTATAAAAATCAATATTTTCTTCTAAAAATATTCGGTTTAATTTAAAAAAACTGTGTTTTTTTGCAATAAGTCTATCAACTGTTCCTTTACCGTATTTCAGTTCTAATTCTTTTGCATAATTATTTATAATTTCCACATCTGCAAGACTTTGTTTAAGATTACATGATGCACATTGACAATTCACATTTTCTTCATCCCATCGAGTAGCGTATATTCCTCTTGAAATAAAATGCCCAGCGTGGCACTCTTTCCGCTCTCCACGAGGAAATTTTCTGCCACAGGTTATGCAAGTAAAGTTATCCCTATATCTGATGCACATCTGAAATACATCATCGAGTTTTTTTACAAGTTTCGGTAATGGTGTTAATTTCTTTCTCATCTCAAATTCCTTTCAAGGTCATATCCTTTTTTGATTAAATAAGATTCCGGCAATTCTGATGGTTGCCATTCTCCGTGCGTTCTCTCCTGCCAAAAATGAATAACTTTCGTTTCATATTCGCAGAACTCAGATATTGTCATTTTGGTTGTGGTATCTATTCCAAATACTTTCTTCTGGATTTCGTGTATAATATCCTTATTGTAGGGGAGATTAAACTCCCCATACGATAAGCCGCAATCATTGAGGAATTGGCAAACCTCATTGCAGAGCAAGAAGTAATATGCGTTTTGTGCGTTGGTTCGCTTATGGCGGAACTCTGACACTTCCGCACTTACTTCTTTGCCGTTTTCTAGCATAATCTTTGCAGTGTCGTAAAGATTTCTAAAAACTGGTTTTAATTCTGCTAGTGTTGATATTTTCAAAACGGTATCTCATCATCTAAAGTTACAGGTTCTACTTCTGAATAGTTTTCAGGTTTTTTATAAGATTGCATATCATTAACTACATACACAAGCCGAGAATAATCTTTGCCATTGTGTTGGAACTTTTCATAAGTTAGCCATCCATCAGCTTCAACAATTTCTCGGTCAATAGGCGTGGTTTTAAATGTCTTGCAATCAATAAAAGTATATTGTGCTTTTCCGCTCTGGTCTTTGCCTGCGTAGAAGTTGAGGGAGAATCGACTCCCCCACTCATAGGATTTTACAGCACAGACTTTGCCTCTCAATTTTAATTCGTTCATTTTATTCTCCTAATATACAATTCCATCATCTAAAGGGATTATTCTATCAATACCGACTTTCAAATCTTCAGCTTTTTCTTTTTCTCCAGCATTGATTAAGTCATTGTAAAGGTTGTTCAGGGAGTCAATAACTGACCTCTTATAACCTTTTCCATCGTTGCTCATCAGATAATAACAAGCCTTTGTGTATCTTTCTTCAAGCGTGCCTTTTGGTTCGGATTTCTCGCCTTTTTTACGAGCGATGGTGTTTACTCTCATTTCGTTGGCTGCATCTTTCTCGAAGTCATCTTTGCCGTGAGTATTTGTGGCATCTGCATCTTTTGTATCATCAATAGCAAACAAGCCATTCAAAGCATATTTACGAGCATAAGAAGAACTTGCACCAGTTATTTGACTTTCATCCATACCTTTTTTATCCAGTGCTTCACGAGCCAAAGCTGAATTTTCGATGTAATCATCATTTGATAAAGCTAATTTTGCGGTAGCTTTGACATAAAATCTATCCCCGATTAAAACTATATCATCAGAAATAGTTAAACAACATTTACCAAGTAAAGGCTTTACAGCTTCCAAAATATCCTCACAAGAGCGGTATTTATAATTGCCGAACTTGTTAAACTGTCCTTTTGGTGCTTTGAGTTCTTTTTGGATTCTACTTAATTCTTCGTATATCATTATTTTTTCTCCTTATCAAAATGTTATATACATCATTAGTTATATATCACATTATATATAATGTCAATATGGAAAATGCAAAAAAAGTGGATAATTTTATCAAAAAGGCTTGATTTTTTATTAAAAATGTAATAAAATCATAGCGAAAGTGAGGAAAAATGCTCGGAAATAAAATTTATTTTTTAGACTTTAAGAATAAAAAAATCGGCGAGGGCATAGTTGTTCAGGCGTATATTTCGACCGGTGGTTATGAGTCTTATGTTATTCAGACCGAAAACGGTGATGTAACCAAAGAACAGACAATCTGCTTTGATACTTTGAAAAAGGCAGAGAAAGCGATGAAAAGAAAACAGCCTCTCGCAGATAAGATAAACACACTTGCTAAGAAAACAACAGATAAAATCGATGGTATGCGTGAAAAATTACTTGGCAAGCCGGAACTTAAACATTTAGCTAGGAGATAAAAATGGAAATTAAAAACGAATTAAAAGCGATAGATGATATCAGAGGAGCAATCAAGCGTGGATATGGCTATTCACAGTTGAGAGAAAAACTTGATGTATCAGAAGCTGAAATTGTAGAATTAGGTACAAAACATCCAGAGTTTTTGAATGAAATTAACAAAAGGTATAAACTCGGACTCACTCCGAAAGAAAAAGCACCTAAAATCAAAGAGGTAGCTAAAAAATTACCTAAGAAAGAAGAAAACACAGTAGAGAAAGAGTAGAGTATGCCAACACCGCTGTTTGAAAAAGGAAGAGAAAAGACTGGGGGTAGAGTAGCCGGTACTCCGAACAAGAATACTAAAGAGTACAAAGAGGCGGTTATGAAGTGTGCTAATGACCCTAAGTTTATCGAAAAGATGAAAAAGGAACGACCTGATATATTTGTTAGGATGGTAGCGGCGGTTATACCTAAAGACGTTAATCTCGGAAGTCAAGAAGACAATAAACTTGAAATAAGAATAAGAGGTTATCAAGGCGATGGTGATTGATTTGCCGATGCTCAAGTTAAGACCTTATCAGAGTATCATCTGGGATAAACTAGCAAAGGATGATATTAAAAAGGCTTTTATCTTGATGCACAGGCGAGCAGGCAAAGATATATTCTGCATCCAGTGGCTATTCGCACAAGCTATAATAACTCCGGGAAACTATTGGTATTTATTACCACAACAGAATCAAGTAAGGCGAGCAATTTGGGAGGGTATTACATCAGACGGTGTGAAATACCTCTCTTTAATCCCTGAACAGTTTGTAGAAAAGAAATCCGAACAAGAGATGAAACTTTATCTTAAGAACGGAAGTATTATCTCTTTTCTCGGTGGCGATAGATACGATACATTAGTTGGTGCAGGTATTAAGGGTTGTGTGGTGTCAGAGTATGCTTTACAGCATCCGAACTTGTATGACTTGGTAATTGAACCGATGCTCCGAGAATCAAAAGGTTGGGTACTATTTAACACAACACCTCGTGGACATAACCACGCAGAGGATATGTATAACTTCTTAACAAAGGAAATGAATGAGGGTAGGAAGGCATATACTTGCAAATATACCGTAGACGATACCGGCGGAGTTGTAACGCCTGAAGATTTAGACGAAGAGCGTAGACGTGGAAAACCAGAAGAGTTAATACAACAAGAATATTACTGTAGCTTCGCCGGTGCTATTTATGGTTCGTATTATGCAGATATGTTGGATAGACATTGCCCGATGGGGGATTATCCTTATGACCAAAGATTCCCTGTCCATACAATGTGGGACTTGGGTGTTAGTGATAGTATGGCTATTTGGTGGGTGCAGTTCATTGAGGGTACTATCCACGTTATAGACTATTACGAGAATCATACATACGGACTCGGACATTATGCGCAGGTAGTTCAAGAAAAAGGTTATAGATACGCAGGACATCATTTACCGCACGATGGCACGCATAGACAATTAACGGTTGATGAGAAAGCAAACTCTATTCAGAATCAGCTTTACAGGTTAGGTTTAGAGAACATAGACATCATACCGAGAACAGCAAACGTGTATGGCGATATTCAAGCTGTAAGAGGTTTATTGCCCTTGTGTAGGTTCGATAAGAAATGTACACTAGGTTATAACTGCTTGAGGGACTATCGCCGAGAATATGACGATAAGAACAGATGCTTTAAGGATACGCCGTTGCACGATTACACATCACACGGTGCAGATGCTTTTAGAATCTTACCTTATATTTATCAGAAAGCGACAAAGAATGTTAATTACAAAGCGAGGGTTGCAAATGGTGCTGGTTGGTAAAGCTATTGAATACGCAAAGATGGTAAATGCTGAATACGGGCTGTCTGATAGGGATGAATATACAGAACAGTTTATTCGTAATTTATACCCTCTAACGGTATCAGAAGATGATGAGAACGGCTATTTGTGGTATATGATTGTTACTGATGAATGGGGATATAAATGTATGACCATATTGAGTTATTATATTTTCCCTGAAAAGAGAACGGCTAGGAATTTCATAAACTTGCAACGCAAAATTGAGAGTATTGCAAAAAAAGAAAAAGTGAAGTATATTGAACAAGGGAGTCATTTGAATCCCAAAGTAAATGATATTTTACTTAAATTTGGGTATAAACACGCAGTTTTAAGAAAGGAAATGTAATGGGCGGTGGAGCAGGAAAGGTTGTCGGAGCAGTTGTCGGTGGCGTAACTGGTGGTTTATTAGGTTCTGTCGTAGATGATACTCGCTCTGCAAGAAAAGAACAAAAAAGAGCGCAACGAGAACAAGGAAGATTACTTGAAGAACAGCGCAAGATTCTAAAGGAACAGCAAGAGGCAGATTTAGCTAAACGCAGAGAGCAAATTGACCAACAAAGGGAACAGATTGCAAGTGGTGGATACAACACCATACAGACATCAGAAACCGGTCTGGTTGGTGGTATTAGAGGAAAACTCGGATGATAGATGCAGAAAAACTTATAAAACGTTATGGCAAAGCAAGACCGAAAAGAGATAACTTTAAGAGTCTATACGAGAAAGTTTATTCTTATGTTTTGCCAGACAGATATACTCAAATTGAGGATAGAGTAGAAGGACAGAATAACCGAATCGACTTATATTCTTCGGTAGCAGAGCAAGCGGCTGACCATTTTGTTCAGAGAGTGCAATCTTTGTTGACACCTGTTAATCAGGATTGGATTGGATTCGAAGCAGGTTATGCTTATACAGCAGGCGGAAAAGACCCCGTTGAGGTAAACAGGGCATTGGAACAGATGGCTCACGTCTGCAATGTGTTCAAAGATGTGTCAAATTTTGACAGTGAAATCACATCTTTTTACTATGACTTGGTCGCAGGAACAGCTTATTTGTTTGTTGGGGAAAATGAGCCTGATAGTCCGTTAGTATTCAAGACTATTCCATTTAAGGAAATGGCAATTGAAGAGGGAACTGATGGTATGCCTGACCACTATTATCGTGAGTTTAAGATGAAGAACGAACTTGTGAAAGACCAGTGGAAAGATGCTAAATTCACTTATGATGAATCAAAAGCACAAGATGAAGTTGAACTTCTTGAATGCACCTATAAAGATGGCAACAAGTGGATATATTGTGTTATTGAGAAAGAAAAGCCACAAGTAATTGTTGAAAAGATGTTCAAAGCATCACCGTTTATTTGCTTAAGGTGGACTAAATCATCAAGTGAAATATACGGTCGTGGCGTTGGCTTGAAGGCTTTATCTGATATTAGAACACATAACAAGATAAAAGAATATTCGTTGAGAGCATTAGGATTCACAATCCCTGTATTTACAGCAAGCACGGATGGCTCTTATGACGTTGAGAACTTTGTATTTGCTCCAGGTGCAATCAATCCTGTTCCGAGCAATCAATCAAACAATCCTACAATTCAGCAGTTAGCAGTATCGCAACAGCCAGACTTACAGCAATACAACGCTACTGAACTTGAAATGGATATTAAGAAAGCTATGTTTGATACAACAATCCCGAATGACCCGACAAAGATGACGGCTACGGAGATTAACCAAAGGGCAGGCGAATTGGCTGAACAATTAAATAACTCTTTTGGTAGATTGGTAAACGAGTTTTTATATCCGTTAATCAAGAGAATCGTGGAAGTGTTACAGAACTTTGGCTATATTGACCCAGATGTTGATATATCAAGATTCAATGGCTTTGGCTATAAGATGAAAGTCAATACGGCTCTGGTAACGAAACAGCACTCACAAGACCTTAATGAAATCTTGAACTTCTTGCAAGTAGGTGCGGCTTTTGACCCAGAGATGAGATTCATCGGTAAAGTAGTCAAGATGGAAGAACTTGCAGTAGAGATTGCTAAACTCTCTGGCGTCCCATACGATAAGATAAGAACAGCAGAGGAGATTCAAGCACTCGAACAGCAAGAGGCTGAAGCACTGCAGATGCAACAGCAACAGGCTATGATTGACGAAGTTCAAATGAGCAATGCAATCGAACAAGGAAAAGCGGATGCAAAACGAAACAGCTGATATGTATTATAAAACATTTACGACAGATGCCGGAAAGAGAGTTTTAGAAGACCTCGAACGGCACTGTCAATTCACGCCTAACACTACTGATTCAAACGATGTATTTCTCCGGTTAGGCAAAGTAGAATTATTGAAATACATCAAACGAATGATAGAAAGGAATAAATAATGTCAGATGAAACTTTAATTGATGGTATGGTAGAAACACAGGAAACGCCGGAAACAGAAGCTCCGACAATTCCTGATGGCTTTGACGATACCTTATATGATACAGAATCACAATCTTTGAGGCTCGATGCCGTAAGAGATAGATTCTCTGCAAAGGATAAGGAGATTGAATCCTATAAGAAACAGGCTCTTGATTTGAGAAGAAAACTCTCAAAAGGTGTAGATGTGCCAGATTCTATTGAGAAGTATGAATATACTCCCGATGCGAAGTATGATACTTATATACTTGATGAAGAATCAGCAGAGGGCAAACATATCAAAGAAACACTTGATGATTTAAGCAAGTTTGCTTTGGACAACGGCTTGTCTTTGGAAGCAAGTAAAAACCTCAAGACAATGGCTCTTAACTATATGGAAAAGGTGCATATTCTTGATACTCGCACAGATGAAGAAAAGAAAGCCGAGAGAAAAGCATATCTTGATGAGCAAAGAAAGATTCTCGGAGATGATGCTGAAAAGATTATTAAAGAGAATTTGGACTTCTATTCTGCTCGTGGACCGTTTACCAAAGAGGAAAGAGAAGCTATTAAGGAGATTATCGGCGATTCTGCTATTGGTAATAACATACTACGCAAAATGCGTGAGTTTATGAATACTGGTATGACCTACGATATTCCGGCTAACTCTGATTACAGTTCAGATATTGAGGCATTGCGTAAAGAATACCTTGATGACAAGACTTCTGATAAGCGCAGAGAACAAATTTTATACAAAGCCGCTGAAGAGGGTTGGAAAATTCTTTAATGTGTGTTATAGTATAATTGCTTTTAGTTTAGCCACTCTTTTTAACAGGGTGGCTTTTTTATGGTATTGACTTTTTTAGAATATTGCAATAAAGTATAGTTAGGTTTGAAAGAAACCTCTTTTTAGGGCTTTATCGGATTTCCGACCCCACATTAAAAAGAGCCTTATTTTGACAATCCTGAAGTTTAATAGGTTTAATTTTAATAAAGGATTTGATAAAATGTCAAGAAAAATTAGTGATGTATTTCAGCTCGCTTATGATGCTGAAGTTAAACGTGCCTATGGACAGAAGAGATTGCTCGCAGGCACAACTCGTGAAAAAAGCGTAGAAGATGCTAAATCTGTATATTTCCGCAAAAAAGGTAAAGGAATGGCTACACTCCATCAGCCTGGTGCAGAAGTTACAGCTATGAATGTTGACTATGCACAAGTAGAGTGCGTATTGCAGGATTATGAAGCATTTGACTATGTTGATAAATTTGATGCAAAGAAAATCAACTTCTCTGAAATTAGAGAGTTGGCAGAAGTTGCATCTGATGCTCTCGGACTTCGTATGGACCAGATTCTTATTGATGCTATTGCGGCAGGATATGATTCTACGAATATGAAAGTTGGTACAACTAACACAGCTTTGTCTTTGGCAACTTTGAGAGCCGCTGTAACCTTGTTGAATAAGAATGGCGTTCCGAATAGAGATAGAACATTCATTCATTCTGCACAGCAACTCGATGACTTGTTGAATACAACTCAAGTAACTTCTTCTGATTACAACTCTGTTAAGACTCTTGTAAACGGTGAAGTTGATTCCTTCTTGGGACTGAAATTCATTATGATTGCTGAAAATCGTGATGAAGGTGGTCTGCCGGTAGCTTCTACCGATGTAACTGGCTTTGTATATCACAAAGATGCAGTAGGTTTTGCTCTCGGTCAGAACATTGAAACTGAAATGTCTTGGGAAGCTACAAAACGTGCTTGGTTAGTAGGTGGCGACTTCTCGGCTGGTGCTGTTGTTATTGATGACAAAGGCATCGTTGGTGTATTGTCTAAGAAATAGGAGAATGAACAATGGCTTTTAAAGAACAGAATTTGTCTTGTATTGGCAACAACCAGAAAACAGGTGTAGTTCCTGCAATTTGGGTATATTGGAACGAAGGTGGCGATACAGTAACCACCGCTGGATTTATTCCGAATAAATACGGGGTAGCAGCTGGTGACCAGATTATTGTAATTGCGGCAGCTTATGGCTCTGCAACTTGGTATCACGCTTCAATTTCTTCGGGCGTAATTACGCTCACAGCAAATTCCTAACCGGAGCGGGGGAGTGGCAACGCTCCCCCATTTATGAGGATTATAAGAGATGACGAAAGACGATATAAAATATTTGGTATTAAACTCTCTAGGTTATGTTGAAAGACCAGACTTTGTACAATCAGACGATAACGCCGTTAAGATGGTAAACAATCAATATGAACATTATTTGTCTTTATGCATCTCAATGAATAAATGGAACTTCTTTACAACACAGGTAGGATTAACCCGTGAAGATAATACGGGTAAATTTAAGTACAAATACGAACTGCCTGAAGATGTAGAGATGATAAACAATGTATATGTAGATGATAAATATACTCGTACAATGCCAACATTTGAAATGTATGGCGGATATATTTATTCTAATAGTGATAAGTGTTTTATTGATTACAGACGTAAGGTGTGCGAGGGCGCACTTGCTCCGTATTTTATTGAATACTTCAGACTATATATGGCTTATGGCTTATGTCAGAATATAACAGGCGACAAGGATTTGGAACAATCTTTGATGGCAAAGGCTCAATATGCATTTGAACAAGCAAAGGCTTTGGATAATTTACAGAAACCAGTTAAAATTTTAGATAGTGGAATATTTGCAGATGTAAGGAATTACTAATGGCTCACTCTATACAAAAGAAAGTAAAATTTAGTAAAGGGCAGATTGCTCCTGAACTTGCAGAAAGAACAGATTTAGACATTTATGATTCATCAGCACAAGAAATAACAAATATGACTTCTACGGTGTATGGCGGAGTGAGGACTCGTAGAGGAACACAATACGTATCAAACATTTATGGTTCTACAGCAACTGGAACAGTAACAAACAATATTGGCGGAAATACGTCTGCTATACAAGATTTGGATACACGATTTGTTAGTGGCAATGTAGGCACATTAAGGGATTTGATGGTTATTGATTATGGTTCTGTAATAACTAATGCAGAACTGATAGTGAAAAACATAAAAACAGATTTCTTAACACTGTTAAATACATCGAGTGACACTTCTTTTACAGTACCAGAAAATGTTACAAACCTGCATATTGATTGTGTTGGTAGTAGAGGATATACAGCTACAAATGGAACATATACTGGTCGTGGTGGTTATGGCGGTCGTGTACAATGTGATTTGCCCGTAGAGGTAGGTGACACGCTTAACATTACAGTAGGCGCTATCCCAATAACGAATGCCGTTTCTTATAACGCATCGGATGTTAGAATGGGCGGGACAGGCTTTGCAAATAGAGTCATCATTGCCGGCGGTGGTGGCGGTGGTGCAATCTCGACTCGTCTTCAGCCTGGTGGTGTAGCTGGTGGTGCTGGCGGTGGAACAACAGGCGGTCAAGGATATGGAAAGTCTGGTGGACACGGTGACACATACAGCGGTATAGGTGGTATGGGCGGTACACAATCCGCAGGTGGTAAAGGTGCATATTTCTCAATGTACTTAAAGTCATTAACATCATCTTCTGGTACATCTATTTATGGCGGTGCGCCTGCATTAAGCACGTCAGGCGGTGATGCCGGTGCAGGTGGTGCTGGATACTATGGTGGTGGTGGCGGTGTGTCTGGCGACTACAGTTCAGGTTCTTCTGCAAGTGGCTCTTCATTTGCAGGAGCGGGTGGTGGTTCGTCATACACAAGCACAAACTGTTCAAATGTAGTCCATACGCAAGGATACCGAAACGGAAAAGGGTATGTTAAAATTGGTGCAAACAAGATTAAGATAAACATTGAACACTCTGAAGATGGCGTAACATATGAAACAGCATCAAGTTATAACATTGGAGAATTACCAGAGGATATATTTGTAGAGTTATCTAGTTTTCGGTATGTAAAAATTAAGATGGATATTCCGTCAAACTTGAACCTAACAGGAACAATCTCTTTTGATTACACAAGATTAAATACAGGACAGAGTGCCAAAGTAAAACTTATTCCGTATGCATTTAATAATGAGCAAGAATATGTAATTGCACTAATGGAAGGTAGAATAGGAATTTACGAAAGAGGTAATTTCGTACAAGACATCGTTGCGACAGTGATTGAGAGTAGCTTTTTAGACGATATAAAATATACTGCAAAAGATGATACGATTATTCTAACACACAAGGATATGCCTCCGCAACAGCTACAAAGGACAAACAATGGCTTTGTTTTGAGTGCTTTTCCTTACACAAATATTTCCAGATATGCTTTTGGTGGTGAAACAAAAACAAACAAAACAGTAAGCATAACTCCATCTGATGTTGAAGGTGCTATTAAAATTACTGCCGCAAGTTCAATATTTGATTCTAATTATGTAGGTCAGTATATTGATGGAAACGGCGGAAGAGTAAGAATCACGGAATATATTTCAGGAACAGTTGTAAACGGTGTAACAGTAATCCCGTTTTATACGAAAGATGCAATTACAAGTTGGACATATATAAGCGGATACGAGGCTGTTTGGAGTGCCACAAGAGGTTATCCGAGAACTTGCCTATTTGCACAACAGAGATTATGGTTTGGTGGCTCTAGGGACTTGCCAGCGCATTTATGGGCATCTAGAATAAATGATTATAACAACTTCAAAAATGCAGGTAATTATGATAACGATGCTATAGATATAACTATGCTAACAAATAATCCTATCGTTAATTTGGTAGAACAAAGAGGAATACACGTATTTACATCAGGCGAAGAGTGGACAATAAGTGAGGCATCTTATACACCGAATGATATTTCGCTTAAGTGCAATACGAAAAACGGAAGCTTAAGCATTGAGCCTGTAGTTATAGATGGAGTTATTTTATATCTCGAGAAGAACGGAAAAAGTCTTTTAGGATATGTCTATAGTTATGAGCAAGCATCGTATGCAAGTAATAATATGAGTATGCTCAATAATTTACTTAATAGTCCTATTGATATGGATGCTGAAATTAACTCTAACACAGATAAAGGTAATTTCTTATTTATTGTTCAAGAAGACGGAACAATGATAAGCGGTTGCATAGCACTGAGCGATGGCGTGTTCTCTCTAAGCAAGTTCGTAACGGATGGTAAAGTAAAGGGTGTTTGTTGTTTATCATCGGATACTTATATCGCTGTAGAACGTAATGGATACATATATCTCGAGAAATTAACTTCTGATAACACTGATTTCACAAAAACATTTCTTGTAAACGGACAGACTATCGATAATATGGGAGAGTATAACGATAAGTATGTTTACTTAAGATATGATGGTAAAACAGAAGAATATTATGTAACAAATGGGTTTGTTACACTTAATGCTCCCTATACGGGATATGTGACAGCTGGTCTTACATTTGATTATAAGTTGCAATCAAATCCTATTGCGATAAACAATAAGACCACCTCTTGCAAGAAAAGAATATCAAAAGCAACACTTGTATGCAAAGATACAGAAAAATTAACATTTTGCGGACAAACAAAATCGGGTGATTACACATTTTATGCTTGCACTCCGTACAAAGATGATGTAAGATTTGAAATAACAGGAAGGTATTATCCGGTCGAGGTTTTGTCTGTAACACTTAACTTAAACTACGAGGGATAAAAATGGGGATAAAAACGGGGGTAAAAACGGGGGAAGATTTAATTACCCTTGCAAAGGAAAAATACGATAAAGCTGGTGTATATGGCAAAACATCGTACGCATCAGGTATGGCAAGCCTATTCACACAAGGAATGGGCGCTATACTTGATTATTCGGCATTAAAACAAGACTTGAATAATTATAATCTTCAAATAAAAGGCACAGAACTTGCATCACAGAATGTCGAATTGCAGGCGACACAAATGGCTAACAAATTAAGACAGCAGTACATTGAAGCGGCTGGCAATTATGTTTATAGTGCGGCTCGCAGAGGTGTTGCTGTATCAAGTGGAAGTGTCCAATCAGGTTTAAGGAGAGGTGCTGAAGAAACTGGAAAAGAGGTTCAAAGAATTGGCAGAGAGGCTGAAATTGAGAAAAAGAATCTCGAGATGCAGAAAGTAGCTTTACAAGCAGAAAAGAAGATTAAGAAATATCAAGCAAGAGCAGGTTTAGCTATGACTGGTTTAGACATAGGTTTACAAGCCGCAGAAAAGACAGCAAAAATGGTAGGGGGTTTACAAGCCGCAGAAAAGACAGCAAAAATGGCAGGGGGAGCAAATGGCTAGAGTTGGAAATGTCCCGGTAGTAAGTGCTTATAAAGGCAATATCGGTCAGCAAATGATGAGAGTTGGCGAAAGACTTGATAATATATCAGAAGACTACGAAAGAAAGCAGAAAAAAGAGCTTGCAGAGGCAAAGGAACTTTACACACAAGGTCTTAATATTAATCTTTACGAAGGCATAAATGAGTTAAGAAACAATCCTGAATTATCATCAAATCCGCAAGGCTTATCAGCTGAAATGGATAAAGTCTTAGAAAAGACACTCTCTGATGTAGATGATGATGATGTTAAAATGGCTGTAATGGTTGATTATCAATTAAAAAAGGGAACATACATAAACCACGCACAGACAGAGTTTAACCGTATCCAGAGAGAAAAAGCAAGAAGTTATGCTTTTGATACGGTGTATGCAAACATTGACTCAATGGGCTTAAGTTTTGCAAATGCTTTGGTTGGCAATTATACAGACGATGATGTGGTTAATTTCCAACATTCTTTGGCAAATATTGAGGCAAATATCAACGCAAAAGATATTGACGGGACATATTTGTTTACAGATGCACAACGTAAAGCAATGAAAGACGATGCCAGAGGCTCTTATTTGAGAGGATTTAAGGAAATATTTGAGCAATTAGACGAAAAACAACAAAGAGATATTGAAGAGGCATTAAATAATAATTCGTTTAATATCGCTCAGATTTCTAATAAGCAAAATCCAGAAGAAAAAAAGGATATAAATATCGAAGATGTCGTTGGTGAAAGTTCTTATAAAGACATTAAAAATTATGTAAAAAAATACAATCGCGCTGTAATAGCTGAAAAAATAAAAGAAAGAAAATATCGAGGGTTATTGGCGGTCGAAGATTTTAAAGAAAATCCATCAAAAGCAACTTATGATAAACTTGTTGAGTTAAACCCTGAAATGCCAGAAAAAACAATGGACTTGTACAGGGAAATATATGAAGCAACGCCAGATTATGAAGCAACAACAATTTTTAATAGTGCAAAAGAGGCGAAGAATGGTATCGTTGATTTTACAAGTATAACAGAGGGGACACAAGAAGATAACGCTGTTATTTTAGATAATTTGGCTAAATATGTATCAAAACTGCAAAGAAGCAACACAGATGGCAATTTATCGCAAGATGATGTTGAAAAATTCTCGAATTTAGCATATAGAGCTGTAAATGATAAAGTGTTTGCTGCTCAGATAAATAGAATATTTGGTGAAGATAGTGCTTTTGACAAAGCATTAAGATGGGTTTTGCCGCAAGGTACTATGCACAAAGTAGAGCAAATTGGTGGACAAACAATAAGCGCAGTTGTAGATAGATTGCTGAAAAACGACCCCGAGGGGGCGCAAGAAGTTTATAAAGAGGGACAAAAAAGAGCAATCCAGATTAGATACCCTGAAATACCTTTTTCAAAACTAAAAGAGGGTGATATATTTTGGTATGGTCCAACAAGCCAAGCTTTTAAGTTTTTAGGCTATGGTGTAGATGATGTTATAGTAGAAGTTGACCCACAAACAGGAGCTGTAAAATGATTTCGTTAGATAATGAATTTTCTAATATAAAGAACGACACAACAAAAATAGGTGATTCAGCACCAAAGATAAGAAGTTTATTTGATGTAGTAAAACAAGGGAATTATACGATAGAAGATTTCAAAAAATTCAAGACAGAAGAAAAACAGAAAACTGCTCCAGATTTTGAGGCTAGGGATTGGGTTAAATTTCAAGCCGGCTTTGAGAATGGAATCCACGAATTATCTAAAACTGCACAAGGAATTGAAATTTGGGCGGGACAATCGGCTTTAGCTATTGGAGGCGCATTAGAAAACGAAAAGATAGAAAATTATGGGCGTTCTCTTGTTAAATCTGCATACGATGAGGCAAGAGCAAAAGATAAGAAATATATGCAGAGCGCAATTCCTTTGAATCAATCAGAATATGATGATTTTGTATATGCTTTAGGCGGCGGGTTGGCAAATTATGGCGGTATGTTAGCAATAGGCTATTTATCTGGCGGTTTAACTTCTATGGCGGGACTATCTACAAAAGCCGCTGGAACAATAACAGAAGCCGCTGGCATTGGTTCTATGTTTGCAATGGAATTAGGCGGAGAAGCCCAAGAAAAAATAGACACGTATATTGAAAAAAGCGGCGATATTGATTTGAAAGATTATACATCAGATATAGCAGATAGAGATTTTATGTATTCAGCTATGTATGCCGCAGGAAGTGCAATACTTGAAAAGAAGTTCGGCTTTGGTGAGCAAAGAAAACTTTTTAAAATGTCTATGGGAGAAAAATTAAAAAGCGTTATGAAAATTGCCGCTTCAGAGGGTGGAACTGAATTTGCGCAAAGTATGTATGATGCAGGTATTGATGTTGTAGGCGGATATATAGATTTTTCTAAATTGCCAGACAGATTTATGCAAGCACTCAGCGAGGGAGCTGTCGGAGCTGTAATGGGTGGTGGTGCCGGAATTGGGGCGGCTATTAGTCATCGTTCTCAAGCAAAAGCAATCTTGAAAGAGCAACTCCAGAACACAGTTCCTGCAAAAGATTTAGATAATGTTGTAGATGCTGTTTTTGAAAAAGCAGATGGAACAATGCGTTCAGTAATTGCGCAAGAATTGATTAACTCCGAAGAATTGAGGAATAAACACGGAAACATTTATAACAAATTAAAATCACAAATAGAAAAGCAATATCGTGATGTAGGTGCATTTGAGGGTAAAACGGAAGCAGAAATTGCACAATATATTGAGGGAACAGCAAAGCAGTTTGCAGATAATACGCTTGCAGAGGCACAAAAGAGAAATATGCTTATTGATGATGTCGTTAATGCACAAGACATCGTTTATGAAAACGGCAGATTACAATTAAAACAGCTCTCTGAAGAACAAATGCAAGATAAGAAAAACAGAGAAGAATATTTTAAGGTCGCTGATGAAAACGCACGTCTTGACGATATTTATCCTGCCTATGAGGGTGAATCAATCAATATCAATGGGACTGATAAAACAGTTTATAACTCAAACGGAGATAGAATAGCTAAGTCAAAAGAGGCTTTAGAGAACTTCTATAAATGGTTTGGAGATAGTAAGGTAGTTGATGAACAAGGCAGACCGCTTGTCGTGTATCACGGAACTTATGCAGAGTTTAATAATTTTAACAAAAATATGGTATCAAATTATTCAGCATACTCAAAAAATTTCTATTTTACCGAAAACAAACAAAGAGCAACAGATTATGGAAATAAGATATTAAGTGTATATTTAAAATCAGACAATTTATTTGATGTGGAGCTTAATTTACCGACAAGAGAAGATATTGAAAAAATAAACAAAATCTTAGCTAAAGACGGATTAAAACTAGAGGGCGATTATGGTTTTAATGGTATGTATATGACCGGAGAAAACTTTTTAAATGATTTAGGAGTTATGACTGAGCAAGACTATGATTACTTGCTCAAAGAAATTGGGTATGACGGAATAAAATCAAAAGATGAATTTATAGTTTTCAATCCTAATCAAATAAAATCCACCTCTAACAGAGGTACTTTTGATATAAATGAAGATAACATTTATTATCAATCCGCTTTTGCAGGCTCTCGTGTAGATTATGACAGACCATCGTTAGAGGCTATCGGTAGCGGTGAGGGTAATCAGGCTCACGGTTGGGGTTTATATTATGCCTTGAGTAAGGATGTAGCAGAAGAATATAGAACGCAGTTTTTGGGAACAGACATAGCTAGAAAAATTGCAGGGAAAATAGGTGGCTTTGTTGAGCTAACACGACAAGAAGTAAGAGAGATACTTACGGGACAAAGTCAATGGGTTATAAGAAGTATAGAAAATGAAATAAAATCATACGAAAGAGAAATAAAAAGCGGAAATTTTTCACAGAAATACATAGAATCCGCCGAGAAATCAATTGAAAGATTGAAGAAAAAAGTTGAAGCAATTAAAGATTTAGAGAAGGAAAGGCTTGGTCAAGTCCACGAGGTAGATATACCTGAAAATCCGTATTTGTTGGATGAACAAAAGCCGTTTAGTGAACAGTCGGATATTGTCAAAAACGCCATTAAAAAGCTCAATAATGAAGATGTTAATGATATTCTTGATGATGATACAACTGGCGAAGATATATATGGGGAGTTAGTTAATTATTTTAGCAAACAGGTAGAGGGTAACGACCTGAAAAGCAAGACAGATAATGCACAAAAACTGGCAAGTCAGGCATTAGAAAAAGTCGGTATTAAAGGCATAACCTATGACGGCAGACAAGACGGCAGATGCTTTGTTATCTTTAATCCTGATGATGTAAAGGTTATTCAGAAGTTTTATCAAGTAAAGAACTTGCCTAAGCAAAAGGGAAAAATCAAAGGTGCTTTTGATGCTTTAACAAAGAGTATTGAGATAACAAGCGAGGCAGACTTCTCTACATATCAGCACGAGTTTGCACACTTCTGGCTAGATAACATTTGGAACTATGTGAACAGCGGAAAGGCAAGTGCAGAATATATAAAACAGTTTAACGAATTGCAGAAATGGCTCGGAGTAAAACCGAATCAGAACTATTTCACAAGGGCGCAACACGAAAAGTTTGCAAGAGGATATGAGAAGTTCTTATACGAGGGCAAAGCAGTTAATCCAATTATTGCAAGCGCATTTGATGACTATGAGAAATTTATCCGTGATGTGTATGACGACATAACCGAAATAGATATAAAAGCTGGCAAGAAATACGAGCCATTAACAAGAGAGGCGTATAACTTCTTTAATTCTATGGTATCGGGGGAACTGACTCCGCCAGCTAATCTGCCAAGTGAAACAGTTGAGCAAGCTAGAGAAACAGTCGCAAAAAGCGAAACAGAGGCAAAAGAAACAGTTGCCGAAGAAACAAAGATACTTAAAGAAAACAGAGCGGATTATAGCATAACACCTGTAAAGACAGATACAAAAACTGGGTATCTGACAGCTTATGAAAAGATGACAGGAGAAAAGGTAGAATCTGGTGTTGCCGAACTAGATAAGGAAATGGCAAAAGCAAGGGAGTTTGTAGAGAATAATCCTGACCTTGCCGAGAAAGTTGTAAATGGAGAAGCGCCAACTCCTGACAATATGCTGAAGAATACTATTTACTTAGCATACGAAGAGCAACAAAAGAAACTCGGTAATACTGACAAGAGAGTAAATGCTTTATTAAATCAGGCACAAGAATTGAGAGCATACGGACAAGAGATAGCATCTCAAAAACTTGCTTATGCCGACCAAAGCACACCGTTCTATTGGATTAGCAGAGTTATGTCTGCAAGAGCTGAAGCTATTGCTGAGAGCAATAAAATGACAGTTCAAGAACTTCAAGATTTTATCAATAAAGAAGTAAGACCTGCCATTGGTGATGAAAAAGCTGTAGAAAATGTCGTTCAGAAGTTAAAAGATGAACTTGGTGTCAAAGAGTTATATCAAGCAGAACAAGCTGACTTTAGCACAAAAGATGGCGTTTATAAGTATGTAACTACAAAACTAGGTATAATTCCGACAACAGAACAAGCCACAGAGATTACAAAAAGAGCAGATGATATGTTGACAAACTTAAGAAACGCTCAAGTTAATGGAAATCCGAGTGTCGAGTATTTTGTTAAGTATAAAGACTTAGAGAATTATGCAAACAGCATTGCGCCGTCTAGCAATTTGAGAGTTTTGGTTTCTGTAATTGGCAAAGGAAACTTATTAGCTAGTTTCAAATCGCCGCTGACCAACGTTATTGCAAATACTCCAGTCGCAGGGTTGCAAGCCGCATTGAGAAGACAAAAACTAGGTATTATGAATTCTATTGTAAATCCTGAATTGATTAAACAAAACAAACAAACATCTTGGGAGATTTACAGAAAAACAGGTTATACGCTTAACAATATGACCGATGTATCGCCAAAAGGTATGACTTTAGGTGAAAAGATAACACAATCACAAGGCGAGGGTGCTATTCGCAAAGTAGGTCGCATTTACGAGAATATAATCTATAAATGGTCACTTGGTGCGCCTGACTTGCTTTATAAAGACTTTGCTTTTAACGATTATGTCGCTTTAGCGGCGACAAAAGAGTCGGGCGGAGATGTTACAAAGGCAAATGAAATTTATAAAGATGCTGTAAGGATTATGCCTGAAACAGAGCTAGGGCAGAGAATCAGACAAGAGGCTATTGAGGATTCTTTAGTTTCAACATACCAAAATAATGGTAAAATTTCAGAATCTGCATTAAAAATCAGAAAATCTTTAGACTTTGGTGTTGGATTTGGTGAGTTTATTGCTCCATTTGTGAAGACTCCGGCAAATGTCGTTGGAATGGGCTTAGATACTGCATTTGGTAGTGTTAGAGCAATTACAAGCGAAATAATTAGAGATGTAAAGGCTGGAAAAGTATTAACTCCAAAGTCTGAAAATATTAGGCTTATTGCTCAAAACAGTCTTGGTTTATTGGTGGCATCTTTGTTGTTGGCATCTATTGATGACGATGATTATATGCCGGGATATGCTCTTGCTACAAACAAAGATAAACAGCTTGCAAAAGAATTAAATATTCCATTTAACTCAATAAGAATAGGCGACACTTGGTATAGTATGGATTATTTAGGACCGTTGGCAAGCCCTCTCATGGGATTATTGCAAGCACGTAGAGAAGATGGTATAATAAATTCTGTAATGGGATATATAAAATCAGGTGCGATTCAGACGCTTTCAATTCCTGCTTTAGGCAATATCGGAGATTTGCAACAAAATATAACAAATCTTGTAAGAAAAGACGGCGTTGATGCTTTGGGCGATGTTGCTTCTGATATAATTGAGGCAACTGTTGCAAGGTCTGTACCGTCAATTATATCTGATATTGCAAAAGTATTAGACGAGGGTGATAGAGAAGCAAAGACACTTTCTGAAAAATTGCAGATGAAACTTCCTATAATTAGGGAAGATTTACCAGAAAGATATAATGTAACAACAGGTGATGTAGAACCTAGAGCTGAAAGCACGATAAAACGAATTTTAACCGACTTGTTTGCAGGAGCAAGAGTAAAAGAACAGGTTGTTAATGATGTTGCCGATGAACTGTTTAGATTAAATAGCAATGGATATGGTGTAAGTCTGACAGATGTAACTCGGAGCGGTTTGCTTTCTAAGGCAGATTCTTCTACGAAAGCTCTTATCAAGAGAGATTTTGCAAAGATGTATTCTAAAGGGGTTAAAGAACTTATTTCATCATACAAATATAGAAAAGCAAACGATGAAGATAGAAAAGATATGATTGACTCTTTAAGAAGAAAATATGTAAGTGAGTTAAAAAAGAAATACTTGAAAAAATCGAAGTAATGTAATATAGTGAAATAGAGGTGAAAAAATGCAATACATAGTTATTCATAATTTATACAATCCCACATTTACTTTAGAGAATTGTGATGGCTCGCCGATGGACTTATCGACATCGACAGTTAAGTTTATTCTTAAAAGAGAAAAAAACGTACCAGATGAGCAAGCGTTATTGAGCGGAGAATATGTTAATCCAACAACGAATATATTACAATATGAGTTTGATGCTGTTGAAACTGGTACTTTAGTAGAGGGAACAGCAATCGGCGCTTTGAAAATATATCGTGCAGATGACAAAGACGAGGAAGTCTGGAGTGATGAGTATATTATAGGAAAGGGTGTATTTAATGGCTAATATCCGAGTAAGGTTAAGACCTCAACAGGGCGTACAGGTTAACAATCAAAAACTCTACTTGTACGACCCGACCTTAATTGATGATGAAGTAGCATTAGCTAGGGATTGGGCAATAAAAACGGATGGTCTTGTTGAAGAAGATGACTATTCCGCAAAGGCTTGGGCAATAGGTGGACAAGGCACAGAAACAAATAACGCAAAGTATTATGCGGAACAATCAGGAATAAGTGCAAGCACAGCAACAACACAAGCCGGTATAGCAACAATAAAAGCAAACGAGGCAAAAACATCTGAAATAAATGCTCATATATGGGTAGAGGGAACAGATGAAGAGGTTGAAGACTTAGGTGGCGAACACAGTGCAAAGACCTGGGAACAGATAATTAAAAATTCTGCACCGATAGCAACAATATCCCAAACATCTACTGGTGCGACTATTACCGTAACGGATTATCAAGGGACTACGACAGCGAACCTTTACAACGGAGAAAAGGGCGATAAGGGTGACACTGGTGCGACAGGTCCACAAGGTCCACAAGGCATACAAGGAATACAAGGAGAACAAGGCATTCAAGGCGAACAAGGTCCACAAGGAGAACAGGGTATTCAGGGAATACAAGGACCAAAGGGCGACACTGGTGATGCTTTTGCTATTTATAAAACATATCCATCAGTTGCGGCTATGAATGCTGATAAAGACAATGTTCCTGAGGGAAAATTTGTATTGATTACTTCTAATACAGGAGATGAAGACAACGCAAAATTATATGTAAAAAATGCGGTTGATTTTACATTCTTAACAGATATGTCAGGTTCACAAGGTATTCAAGGTCCAAAAGGAGATACAGGTGCAACTGGACCGCAAGGACCACAGGGCATACAAGGGGAACAGGGTATTCAGGGAATACAAGGCGAAACAGGAGAAAAAGGCGACACAGGAGAAGATGGTTTTTCTCCGATTGCAACCGTTTCTAAGGTTGGCACAGAAGCAACAATCACAATCACTGATAAGAATGGCACTACAACCGCAAAAGTGTATGATGGTACAGGAAGCGTATCGGATGTAAAAGTAAATGGAACAAGTGTTGTTTCAGGGGGTGTTGCGAATGTTTCTGTTCCTACGACAACAGGTTCTGTAACCTCTGGTTCAGCAGAAGCCCTCACATCAGGAGGTGCATACACGAATCTTGTTCGTAGATTATCAACCAGTGCTGCTACTGGTTCAACCAGTCAGGGGGTATACGTTGATGCCAATGGTCAAGTTCAAACTTGTGATGCTGTTACTTCTACATATTCTGGTACAGGAACAGCTCCTGTAAATGGTACAGCTGTTGCAGAGGCTTTGTCAGCTTTTGAAACCTTGCCTTCACAAACTGGTCATGTTGGTGAATACCTGACAACAGACGGTACAGATGCTTCTTGGGATAATGTAAAGCTTGTTGAGAATGCTCAAGATGAAAACACTTTAGGAATTTGGCAAGGCTCTCAGCAAGAGTGGGAACAGGCTGAGGTAACAGACTGGAGAAAGTGGCAGACAGATGTAACGGTTTCTAACTATTCTTATGAAAATTCCGGTTATGCTATTGGCTATCACGATGGAATGTGGGTGACAGGATATGGCAGGTCTGGCGGTGGTCCTTTATTATATAAAGAGGGTGATTCTGCTTGGACTGAAGGAACCATAACAGGCACGGGAGCATATAAATGGTTACAGGTTTTTTATTTCAAAGACAAATGGATAGCTATAGGCAGTGACTCTAGTAATAACAACAGATACTTGGCCACATCAACAGATGGAAAAAATTGGATAAGCAATCAAATATCTATGCCCTCCGTTGGAGATAGGACACATCAGGTTGCTTGTAACGATGAAATAGCAATTATATTACACGACAATGGACACTTTAGTTATTCAACAGACGGCGTTAATTGGACTGAGTCATCATTCACTTATGCGAAACTTGTAATTGTTTATGCTGATGGTAAATTTGTAGCTGCAGGTGCTACGGGTAATCAATATGATAGCTACGGATATTCAACAGACGGAATTAGCTGGACAGAATCTCGTGGCTCCGCATACGGAGCTATAGTAAGAACCCTTGCGTACGGCAACGGTGTTTTTGTAGCTATGAACCAGTTTAACACAAATTATGCCATCTCCAGTGATGGTGAGAATTGGACTTATGGTTCATCTGGATTATCATCCAGCCCTTCAAGCCTTGTTTTCACCGGCGGTAAATTTGTAGCAATATGCCAAAATAAACACCTTTATATATCTACTAATGGCACAAGCTGGACAGATGAAGGGTCTAAAGCAGGTACTGATTATGCTTATCAAGCTGAAACAGATGGTGAAAGTGTGATACTATATTCATCAAGCTCTAGTGCAATGTATAAAAATATATTAGCTTTCAGCACTTGTTACACAACTACGACAACTCCAACAACAGCTTCGACAGTCTACAGCGCACCGAATACAACCTCTGCACTGACTATCACAAGCGTTGGTACAGGAACTATTACACTTTCTGACAGTCAAGTTTACAATCGTCAGGCAGGTGGTGACACACAAACTTATCAAGATGTTGCCAGTTTGTATCCAAACCATCTGGCATTTGTCGACAACGTTGGTGTAAAGATTGGAAACACGTTGATAGCAGATAACACAGATACTACAGAGATTGAGCAAGATATAAGTAATTTGGAAACAGCTGTTGCTGGTAAACAAGATGCACTAACAGCAGGAACGGGAATAAATATCACAAGCAATGTTGTAAGTGCTAAAATTGCAACTTCTGTATCATCAAGTTCAACAAATGCCGATGCCGTTGGTGCAAAACTTTTTTATGATACTTGCGGCGATATTGAAACTTTAATTAACGCATTGTGAGGATAAAATGAGTATAGCAACAGCAATAACTTCAGCACAGGGTAAAGTGGCAAATGCCTACACTGCCATCTCAAACAAAGGTGGAACTTTGCCTGCTACACAAAATCTTGCAAATATGCCGACAGCGATTAACAGTATTCCAAGTGGTGGCGGAAGTAGTGAAAAATATGGAGCAAATATCAACACACTTTTAGGTGATGTTAATACAAATGGGGTTTTGCAACTGCCAACAGAGCAATCAGATTTAGTATTTACAGGTGTTAAAGATGTAGTGGCTGAAGGACTTTATTATAAGTTTGCTTACAGTAAGGTTAAAAGTGTTTCATTTCCTAATCTTACTACAATAAGTGGGAGTAATGCTTGTTATGAAATGTTTTATCATAGCACATCATTAACATCTGCATCATTTCCTAATCTTACTACAATAAGTGGGAATGGTGCCTGTCATGAAATATTCAGGGATTGCACATCATTAACATCTGCATCATTTCCTAATCTTACTACAATAAGTGGGAGTAATGCCTGTAATGGTATGTTCTACATTTCTGCATTAACATCTGTATTAACATCTGTATCATTTCCTAATCTTACTACACTAAGTGGAAATTATGCCTGTCAACGAATGTTTTATTATAACAGAGCATTAACAGATGTATATTTTTCAGCATTAACTACTTCAAGTTTTGGTTCTAATTTAAATCAATTTAGTAATATGATGCAATACACGGGTTCAAATGTCACCCATACTTTACACTTCCCATCTAATCTTGAAAACACAATATCACGTTTAACAGGTTATCCATTATTTGGTGGCACGAGTGGTTATGTTGTCCTTTCTTTTGACCTTCCTGCAACATCATAAGGAGAATAAAATGTTTATTACGCAGACTTTTAAATACAAACACAACAACATTGTTTATGTAGGTGGTGAAGCGCCAGAAGACGCTAAAATCCTAGAAACAATGGATATTCTTAACGCAGAAGATGGCTACACGCTTATCCGTAAATCCGACTTTGAGGATATTGGCTCAAGCATTTGGCTTCACGATGGTGACAGCGCAGACAATTATGGAGAAAAGGAAATAAAAGATGAA
>Ga0247610_10001731_pt1 | contig 26468 bp, 32 predicted proteins | sample 174DNAGHGhighgp2_FD_193483 | JGI IMG/M metagenome (GOLD analysis project Ga0247610, IMG submission 193483) | Sheep rumen microbial communities from Palmerston North, Manawatu-Wanganui, New Zealand - 1742 DNA GHGhigh gp2 | ecosystem: Host-associated > Mammals > Digestive system > Stomach > Rumen...
AACATAAGGAATATGAAGAATATAGTTTTTTAAATTCTAATGCAGATAAGCCAGGCTTACAGATAATTGTAGATGGTATGAATGGTAATTATATTTATATTGTGTATGTTCTAAAAAAAGTAGAACAGGATGAATTATATTCTAGCGGTGCTGATTTCAATATGCGTATATTTGATATAGCTGATCATCCAGGTGCTCAAGAAGTATATGATTTATACAAAGAAATCTTTGGAGAATATTATGATGGTGATGACGCACCTTGTCTAGTTAGTTTCTTCCATTGTACATAGGAAGTAAATAATAAAAGAATTTTAAAATAAAAATGAGAGGTGAAAGTATGAAATTAATTATAGCTGGAACTAGAACTTTTGGCAATTATAAATTATTTAAAGAAAGTGTTCTTAAAAATATTAATATTTCAGATATAGAAGAAATTGTTTCTGGCACAGCTAAAGGTGCTGATAGTTTAGGAGAATTATTTGCTTTTGAAAATGATATACCTGTAAAAAGATTTCCTGCTAATTGGGAAAAATATGGAAAGTCTGCTGGATACAGAAGAAATGTAGAAATGGCTGAATATGGTGATACTTTATTAGCTTTCTGGAACGGTGTATCTAAAGGCACTTTACATATGATTAATATAGCTAAAAACAAAAATTTAAAAGTTTTTGTAATTAAATATTAATTTTTTTAAATTTTTTCGTTTTTTATTATTTTTTAAAAATTAAAACACCTAATGATATTTGTAAGGAGTTAATCCGGGAAACGAATTCGTTCTAAGTACCACTTATTCTTTGCAAAGTTAACACTTTAACTCCTTACACTCTCTATATTTTTTCCTCTCTATTAAATAAAAACGATTCTTAAAAAAAGGCACAGTGTGAGTGTGCTTTTTTTATTTTTTTATATCAAACATAAAATAATTGCAACTTTTAAAATATTGTTAACTACAATATTTTTGCAAATCATTTCAGAGAAAAGGAAGGAAAAGAAAAATGATTTTACGCTTTATTTTAGAAGAGGTTATACCTTGGTATGGTATGCCTAAATTTATTACAATTTTATTATTATCTATTTTATTCTTTATTGGTTCAATTGTTAGCTTAGTATTTTCTATTATTACAGATAATGGATGGTTATACTTTTCATTTATTGGTTGTATGTGGATGGCAGTTGCTATGTTTTATGGCATTGGTGATCTATATGATGATGAATGTTCTAAATATGGACTAGATTAAAAATAAAATGATAAAAAAATGAGGTGTCACTTTCGGCACCTTTTTTCTTTTTAAACATAAAAGTGTTGTAATTAAAATATATTGGAGGAAAAATATGAGAGAAATTACAAAATATTATTTTGATTTTATTCAAAACTGGGAAAATATTCCATACAAGGAACCTATTTCTAACTATCCTGCAACTTTAGAATTCTTTATTCCCACAAAATGTGATACTTTTTACGGAAACGTATCTTTAAGTAAGGGAATAGTATTATCATTAGGATGTACATATCATACTTTTGGTGGCGACGCTAAATTAACATTATATGCTTCAACTTATTTAAAGAGATTAGGCTTTACAGCTAAGTTATTTAGCTTTAAAAATCCAAATGTTGAATATGTTGATGAAAATTATGATAATGGTATCGATATGCTTCATCACAATGTTTTAAATAAGGAAGTAACTAATCCAAAGGAAATATTAGTTTATATAACAGCTTGTGCTTTACATAATAAGCTTTTAGAATTGTTACTTGATGAACCTAATCCTTTAATTAGTGGTTCTTTAGTTATCTGGGATATACATTTTCCGCCTTGTTTAGCTGCTGTCGAAGAACTTTCTACATTAGAATTTGATTCAATGGTTGATAAAGAAATTGATTTAGAACCAAAAGAAAATATTCGAGCTTCTGTTCCAGCACGTATATTAGAAAATGCCCCTGTTGATAAGTTACTAGATTATATGGAATTTTTTGGTGATGGTTATGATTTTTTTATTCCTATTAAAAATAAAAATGAGGTTTTAAATTATAATCACAATTTCACTGTAGCTGAATGGGATGATTTCTACAATAAGATGACATCTGCTAATGATATAGTTATTTATTATTTCAATAGTTACAGTCCTATTAAGTTAGAAGATATTAGTTTTATGACAAAGGCTCAAATTATTGAAGGTCTTATAATGGATTTAGAAGGTACAGGAACTGCTTGTGATGTCGATGATTATCAAAGAATTTTAAACTTCATTAAAGAAAATCATTTAGATGAAAGATATGCTAATTTATTTATTAGCTCTAATGAAGATTCTGATGATTACGATACTTTCGTTGAAATGAGAAATGATTTTATTTTAGAAACTTCTGGAATAAAAGAAGAAGTTGAAAATAAAATTCATAATACAATCAATGAGGTTGCTTGTTTAATTCAAGATAAATTAGGCGTTACACACGGAGATGAAACTCCTGAACAAACTGATATCATTAATGAAGCAGTAGGTACTATAGTTCAACAGTTAGTTAATATTGCTTTACAAAATAAAGAGGATTAAATTCCTCTTTTTTCTTTGAACTCATACTGCAACAATTAAGAAAATAAGGTCTCTTTTTTAGAGATCTTTTTTTATTTTTTTAAAATTTTATTAATTTTGATTATTTTTTCATTTTTTAAACACCTAATATTACTGTAAGCAAAAAGATTTTGCATTTTTAAAATAAAAGCTTATAAATTTTTTGTAGAAAAAAACATAATAAAAAATGCGTGGTTCCCCAAACGAACCAAAAAAAATATAAAAAATCGAAAGGAGTGTATCAGTTATGATGACACGTTTAACAGTTAATACTTCATATTCATATTCATCATTTAACGGATTCGGATGTTTTTCTGGCTCTGGTTTTTATGGCTGTTTTGAAAAAGTAAATACTGTTAATATGAATAAGTCAAGGTAATTGATATGCTGTATATTTTCTCATATTTCTTTCCTCTGTATTAAAATATAAAATTCGATTCAAAAAAGGCTTATTCTAAATGGATAAGTCTTTTTATTTTTAGTGGGCAGGTGGTGAAGTTGGTTTAACACGACAGGCCGCAACCCTGTTATATGTCGTCGGTTCGAATCCGTCCCTGTTCTCCAAATGTGGTGTTAGTATAATGGCTATTATGTCGTCCTTCCAAGTCGAAGATGCCGGTTCAATTCCGGTACATCACTCCAAATAAATTTAAAGAGGTAATAAAATGTATCAAAAATTGCAAGGAAATTTAGGTTTAGGTAAGCAATAGAATATTTTACTAGTATTAATGTAACAATTTCAATTCCATTAAATGATAGTCAGCCTTATGATTTAGTGGCTGATATTAATGGAACTCTAAAGAAAATTTCAGTAAAAACTAGTAGAAATACTCAAAATAATATTTCTTATTTTGTTCAACTCAGAAATACTGGTGGTGGACGAAAAAATAATATTAGACAAGTTCCTTTTGATAATGCTTCTTGTGATTATTTATTCATTTATACTTTTGATGAAAATATTTATTTAATTCCAGCAAAAGAAGTTAATTCTACTACTGGTATTACAGTATCACCAAATAACGAATGGTCAAAATATTTAGTACACATTAGAAAATTTGTAGAATTTCAATATTAATGCTGAGTTGGCAGAGTCTGGCTTATTGCACCTGACTTGAAATCAGGCGTAGTGAAAGCTACCGTGGGTTCAAATCCTACACTCAGCGCCAAATATGGACAGATGAGATACACGGTTGGTCTGTTGGTCTGAAAAACCAAAAACGATGGTTCGACTCCATCTCTGTCCGCCAAAATGGAGACTTAGCTCAGTAGGTAGAGCGAAGGCCTGAAGAGCCTTGCGTCCTAGGTTCAATTCCTAGAGTCCCCACCAAATGTCGTAGTAGTTTAATGGAAAAACACTAGTCTTCCAAACTAGTATCGCTGGATCGTTACCGACCTACGGCTCCAATAAAAAATATTTAAAAGGAAGTGACTATTATGTCTTCTGACTATTATTATAACTTAATATCAATAAAAAATGGGCGTAAGGCTACTGTCGGTTGAGTGGCGGCGGACTGTAAATTCGTTACGTAGAAACATCGTAGGTTCGACTCCTACTACGCTCACCATAACTGCCCAAATAAACCGTTATGGAGGCGGGAGAAACTGTAAATTTCTTGTCTTATGGCTCGTTAGGTTCGATTCCTGGGTTGGGCACCATAATGTCCGGTTGGTCTAATGGTTATGATATCACATTGCCAATGTGAAGATACGGGTTCGATTCCCGTACCGGGCTCCAAATTAACAAAAATCAAAAATCTGCGCAAAATCTTAATATTTCTTCAAAATCTTTTAAACACCTCACCGTGTACTGATTCTTAAATAAATAAAAATATTTCTTATTCTGCGCAATTTTCAAACTTTTTTAAAAAATAAAAATCTGATTCACGACAAGACTCCACTAATGAGAGGAAATATATTAGATGGAGGTGACAAATAAATTATTGTGTGGTTTGATTCCCACCCGAGGGTATTCGAATTTATTAAAAGTAAATTCGGATATGTCCTTAGAGGCTAATGGTTAAAGCGTTGTCCTGAATTTAAAAATAATTAGAGCTAATACTTATTTCAGATATTATCAAGCCGTGTATGGAGGTTCGAATCCTTCCTTTCTGAAAAGAAAGTAGCTTAATGGTAAAGCAACAGCTCTTATCAGTTTAGCCACATTATTATAAAATGATAACATCATCTTCTACGGTTAGGTCTCCCCCAGCAAAGGGGTTCCTATGCACAAGGATATAAACGGTTTTAAATAATCTAAAGATTATGGTTCAACTCCATAAAGATGACTTATCAAAAATTAATTCCACATCAAGTGGATTTTTTTATTTTATAACATAAAATCAAGTGTAAGATTTTTAAATGTAGAAAAAATATTGGAGGAAAAATATTTATTATGACAAACATTTTAGAAAAATTTAAAAATGAATTAGCAAGCAAAATTTACAATGGTGAAATATGTTCTGTTTATTTTAATCGTAATGTATTTTCAGAAGCATTATCAGATTTTTGGTATGAAGGAAATGTTTTAGTATTTGTATATCACAATTTACAAGTTTTTTTATCAATTAGTACAGGCAATGTTGAAGGACATTTCACTTATAAGGACGAAGATGGTAATTTAATTACTACAGATTTAGATGATAGCACTGAAATTGCTGACCTTCTTCACGAAATTGGTTGTTATAAAGACAAAGAAATTGACCGTGATTTTGGCGGAATAACAAATGTATTCAAAGAAGGTAAAAAGGTAAATCTATCTTTTTCAGAAGAACCTTATACTAAAATTGAAATTTTTGATTTCGAAAAAAATAACTTTATCGGAAGCTACAAAATAACAACTTTAGAAAAAACTCTTTTTGAAGGATTAGATTCACTTATTAATTGTGTTAAAGAAATTGCTGATGCTAGATTAAATGAAAATTATCAACACAAAGAAAATGGTAATTCTTACGATTTCTTAGAATATTTAGAATACGAAAAATATTGTAAAGATTGGTGTAAAGAACATAATTACCCTTATGAAGATTTACCTGAAGCATTTGATAACAATGGCTTTAATGGTGAATGTCCAGCATTCTTCGAAGAGTGGCACGAACTTGATAACGACTTTTGTAAAAATGAGCATTACTCTATAGAAGGTATGTTCAAAGCATTTGGAATTTCAAAAGTATTTGATGATGATGAAAAATTTACAAAAGAAGCATTAGCCGTTTATGACAGTGTAGCTGATAAATTTTTTGATGGTATCATAGATAATCTTGATGAACTTTGTGAAAGTGAAAATTGCTTTTAATTCAAAAAATAATGAAAGGACTCTTAAAGTCCTTTTTTTATTAAACATAAAATGAGTATAATTAAAATAATTGCGGAGGAAAATAAAATGGAAAATAAAGAATTAAAAGTTGGCGATAAGTTAGTATTATCACATCAAGGTCATCATAGAGTTCAAACAATTGTAGAAATCACTAAAGCTGGTAATTATAAATTAGATAATACACAAATTATCAAAAAGAATATGACAGTTTATGGTGAAAGTGATGCTTGGTATACAACAACTGTTTCAATTTATAATGAGCAATGGGCTTTAAGATTTGATCACTGGAAAAGATTTGATAAAACTAAAAAGTTCTTTGATAAAATGGATTCAAAAGTAACTAAGAAAAATTTTGAATTTATAAAAAAGATTAACGAATTAATAGAAGAATATGAAAAAGAGGAATAACCTCTTTTTTATTTTTTTGTCCTAAAGTAGCCTCTTGTAAAACATAAATATAAAAGTAAAAGTTTCAAATGCGAGGTGTCTAAAAATGAAAAAACCTTTCTTATTTTTATCAGGAATTACAATGTTAGGACTTATGTTAACTTCTTGTGATATGTTTAATAAAGAAGAACAAACATTACTACCTATTACAGAAAATCCTATTACCGATATTTCTACTCCTGATGCAGGAGTATGTCAACATACCTGGGAAGAGCCAAAATATCAATGGTCAAGTAATAATAATTCCGTAGTAGCACGTTCCACTTGTTCAAAATGTTCTAAGACTGAAGTTAATAAAGCTCAAACAACAAAAGAAATTGTTCAAGAACCGTCTTGTATTTCTACAGGAATAGCTGTATATACAACTGATGAATTTGAAAGTGATATTTTTGAAGTTCAATCTAAAACAGTTATTATACCTGCTTCACATAAAGAAGTAATAGATCCTGCTGTTGCACCAACATATACCGAAACAGGTCTTACAGAAGGAAGTCATTGTTCAATATGTGGAACAGTTCTTCAAGAACAAGAAGTAATTCCTTATTTATTAAAAATAGATTATAAATGGAATGAAGATAATAGCTCAGTAACAGCTACTCAAACCGATTTAGTTAATAATACTATAGTTACAACTGAAACTGCAACTACTACCTCATCTATTAAAGTAGAAGGTAATTGTGATACAAAAGAAGTTGTTACTTATACTGCAAATTTTGAAAATAATGTTTTTTCTACTCAAACAAAAGATGTAACAACAGATTATAAACATCAAGAGACAATAACTAAAGAAGCTAAAGCTTCTACTTGTTTAGAAGGTGGATACACCGCTGAAATTTCTTGTGCTAACTGTAATAAAATTTTACAAGCATCAGAAACTCTTCAACCATCTGAACATCAAAGAGAAACTGTTCCTGCTCAATTAGCTACATTTGAAACCACTGGCTTTTCATCTTACGAACAATGCTCAGTATGTGGATATAAATTCACCAAACCATCAATACTTCCAGTTACTAAGCCTACTTTAATAGTGCGTAATTATACTTATCAAGAAGAAATTTTACCATCTTATGGTGTAACTGATGATGAATTTAAGGATTTCATACAATTTAGATTTAATAATTCACGATTATATTTTGAAAAAAATGAAAATAATAATTGGAATTTAACTTTCAAGGCTTTTGCAACCAATTCATATTTATATTCTAGAAATAACACAAACTATAATTCTTATTGGATTGGTTGGTGTGGCACTGTAAAACCTGACAGTGATAGTTGGGATGAAGCCGGAGATAGTGAAACCTTCTATAATTATCAAAATTATATTCCTAATTATCATTGTATGAGTGTTCAATTTCTTAACTCTTCGGACGAAGTTGTCAAAACAAAAGATTTAACTTATACTTCATCGGAAAATTATGTTATAGATGAATTTTCTGATGATTTTCAAAAAAATGAATTAACTTATTCAAAAATTAAAATATATATATCAATATCTAAAAATGACGATACAACTGATGCATATAGTAATTCTATATCTTCATATTATTGGTGTTGTTTTGAATATAGTATCTATTAAAAAACACCTAATATATTTAAATAAGAAGGTGATTATATGAAAGACATTAATGAATATATTAAAAATGAAATAAACGGAAATTTTGCTACCATTTCCGGCAAAAGTTTTAATGAATATACATCTGATGACTTTTTAAATTTTTATAATTTAGCTAAAACCGTTGAAGATAAAAAAACACATATTGCTTTTATTTTTAATAGCCTATTGAAAACAAACAGATTTACTGATGAATTTTCTTGGATTTTAGAAAAAATGGAAGAACTTCAAGTAGCCGTTTCATATAATAATATTATATTATTTATGCCTTCTAGTTTAACTGAACGTGAAAAAGTAGAAGCAATTTTACTTTCTTATTTTAATAGAATTGAAGAAGATACTTTTAAGGATGGTAAGAATTTAGTTTTAAAAGAAAAATTAGAGAAACAAAATAAACAAATTTTAGATTTTGTTAAAAAGAATGATACTTCGAATAAAAAGTATTTAATTTATAAAGAATTAGATTTTTCCGAAGAAGGAAAATTAATAAAAGTTAAATTTAATGAAGAAGAATATAATTTGAATTATTATTTAGATTGGGGAGGATTTCCACAAATTTCTTTATATAAACCTTCTTCAAAAGGCAATATAACTATTACAGGAGAAGAGATGTTTAACAGTTTAAAATTAGAACGAATAGAATAGGAGAATTTTAAAAATATGGATAAAACAATGATCATTAGATTTTTAGAATTAGCTCAATATTACTTTGAAGATACTTATACTGATTTTGATAATGAAGTCAATTTAATAGAATATGAAGGTAAACTTTATAGAATGTATAAAAGTGATAAAGAAAAGGCTTATAATCTAATAACTAATTCCAATAAAAATTAGGAGGTTTTTATGAAACAAATGTTAGTTGATGTTAAAACTATGTATCAAATGATATTAGGTAATTTAAGATATGCTTACACCCGAAATAATCATTTAGAGCCTAGTTCATCTTATTCGCAAACTAAAAATTTAATTGAAGAAATGTATATCATTGATGAAAATATGGCGTTAACAACTTTGAAACAAGCTTGTTCAGAGTGTATTAATGATGAAATAGTAGGTCGTTTCTTTGATGGTGTAGATGATCAAAATGGTAATAGAAAGGCAAGCATTGAATTTATTAATTGGTGCTTAGAAACTGTCAAGATTGCAACAAAAGAAGAATGGAAACCATATAATTATGATTTATTCTTAAAAAATGTTGAAAAAGATGATTTACCACTTTTTGAAATTAAAATGTACGAAAATGATATAATTACTGATTTAACTAAAGAAAAATTAGCTTCTAAAAATCAAATTTTCAATATCATTTCACAATATGCTTCAAATCCTAATTCATTTTGTTATAATAAAGTTGAATATGACGTTTCAAATTTAAAAGAATATAATGAAGGCTTTAAAATTACGCTTTTAGAAAATAACAAACCAGCAAAATACTTTGATATTTATCGAAGAAAAAGTATATAAAGGAGGATACGATAAATGAATAAAGATAAGTTTTTAACTAGTTTATTTTATATTTCAATAATATTAATAAGTTTAGGTGGTGCTATAACTCCTATTATTTTAGCAATTAAAATTTCTTTGTGGTATTTAACTTTATATTCGGTTCACGTAATTTCAGTTATATTATTTTTAATCTTTATCAAACTAGCTCCTGAAGAAAATTACGATGAATAAATTATTTAACATTAAGAAGAGGTAAAATTTTACCTCTTTTTTTATTTTTGCCTATTGCTAAACATAAATAATATAAGAACGAGGTGTAAAGCAATGAAAAAGAAAATTTTATTTAGTGCTTTAAGTATTTTTGGATTATTAGGAACTACTCTAGCATTATCTTCTTGCGATTTTTCTGGTAAAGATGATAATGTTACTCTTATTCCTTCTTCAACAGAACCTGTAGTAACAGAAACTCCCACTGAGATTGAAAAACAACATACTTGGAGTGAAGTATCATATCAATGGTCATCTAATAATAAATATGTTGTTGCAAGAAGAACTTGTACTCAATGTGGAACTCCAGAAAATGAAAGAGTTACAACTGAAGAAGATGTTACAGAACAAGCTACTTGTATTAAAGATGGTGAAGTAACTTATATTGCTGAATTTGAAAATCCTGCATTTGAAATTCAAATGAAAACTGTTTCAATTCCTGCACATCACACTAAAGTTATAGATCCTATGGTATCTCCTACTTATTATGAAACTGGATTAACAGAAGGTGCACATTGTTCAGTTTGTGGTGAAATAATTACGCCTCAAAATGTGATACCTAAATTAGTATTACCAACTTATATAGAATATGTTTGGACTGATGATTTTTCTTCGGTAACAGCTAATAAATATTCAACCTCAACAAATGAATTATTAAGCACAGAAACTCAAGCTACAACAAATAAAATTACTACAGTTGGAAATTGTAATACAAAAGAAATAATAACTTATACAGTTAATTTTGATAATAATGATTTTGACACTCAAGTTAAAAATATTGCAACTAATTATAAACATCAAGAAATAGTTTCTAAAATTGAAACTCCAGCTACTTGCACAACGCCTGGTCATACAGAAGAAATATCTTGTTCTATTTGTAATAAGGTTTTAAAAGAATCTCAAACTATTGAAGCATTAGGTCATAAAGCCGAAACAATAGCAAAACTAGATCCTACTTTTTTAGAAAATGGTCATTCTGAATATAAAAAATGCTCAGTATGTGGAGCTAACATTACTGAGCCAACCGTTTTAAAATCTTTACAACCAACAATTACACCTTTAAAATTTGATTATCAAAGCAAAATTAAAGAAGATAGCATTTTAATTAATTATTTTAATCTTAATGATTATGAAGATGTAGTTTCTAACGTTTTAAAAAATTCTGCTCTTCATTTTGAAAAAAATTCTAATAACAAGTATGATTTTTATATTGGCTTTTATAACACAGCATTAAGTGAAACATTTTACAGCAATAATTATTATATTAGTTTTTTTCACGATATTAGAGATTCAAGGAATAATGAATCAAGTAGCGATTATGAAACCAACTATTATAACAATCAATCTATAATTTCTTATGATAAAAATATTAAAATTGAATATCTTAATTCAAATGGTGAAGTTTTACGTTCTAAAGAATTTTCTACTGTGGATATGATTAATGGAATACATATTTATAAAATAGATGAATTACCTGAAAACACAACTTCTTTAGGATATAGCAAATTAAGAATTTATATTTCTACATATGTTGAAAGTTGTGAAGATGGTTCTCAATGGTGGGAAAATACAAGTTATTATTGGACTTGTTTAGAATATCTTCTAAAATAAAAAAAGAGACTTTAATTTTAAGTCTTTTTTCTTTTTTTCTTATTCAAAAATAATTGTTTTGTTTGAGCTAGAAATTTTTATTTTTAAATTTTCAAAATTTTCTTTTGTTGTTTCAAAATTAACAGTTATAAATTCATCTTTGAAAATTTTTATATCACCAAATAAATTTTCTAAAACATTTTCACCGTTATAAACAACAATATTTTCTGGAGTAATAGTAATTGTATCAGTTGCTTTATTTGCTACATTAGTAGTATAAAAATAAGTGCCATTTTCAGTTTCTGTTACATAAATATCATCAAAAACTAATCCTGATAAATTTTTCTTTTCACTAGATAAAACTTTTTTATCTAATACAGCAGAATAATTTTCTTCAATTGTATTGCTAGTTTCTACAATATTAGCAACAGTTTCTGGTGTTTTAGCTGCTGGTTCTACTTTATTACCACAACTAGTTAATACCATAAGTGCTGCTGACGCAATTGTTCCTCCAAATAAAAAAAATTTTTTCATAAATATACCTTCCTTTCCGTTTGATTTTATGTTTTTCGACAGCGTGTCTATTTTTGTCATCTTCATTATATTAATGAAAATATTTTCAGTTTTCTATACATTTTGACATTTTTATTTCAAACATAAAGAGTATTGTCATTATATAATATAGGAGGAAAAACTATAATGAGAAAAATGTTTATAGATATTTCTTATGCTAATGGTGATATAATAAAAAGAGGTGGATATACTATTACATCTCAAAACCAATCTGATGAGATTTATTCTGCTTTAAAAAAGAGGGCTGATGAAATTGAATCCTTAAATGATATTGTTGAAAATAAAACAGAGCTTCAATCCAATTTAGCTTATTTAACAATATTTGAAATGGAAGGAGATTCTAAAACATTAAAGAATTTCAACCAAGCTGTTCCAGAAGATAATGTATATTATCGTAAACGTATTTGTTGGAACGATGAAGAATTATCACAAGAAGAATTTCTTAATAAGTGGTATTTAAAAAAGGATAACAAATTTGATTTTAAAGATGAAATTTTTACTATGTTTAATACTGATTGTATTTCTCCGCTAGAAATGTATAATTATCTTTTTACAAATTGTGAAGATAATGATTTCAATGGATATTATAGTAAAAGTTCAAAAGATAGCCCTATTTTAGTTAATGAAATAAAAGATTTATTAACATTATTAAGGTTTAATAAAACTCAAATTAAAAACATTCTAGATTATTTATATATATCTGATCATTATTTAGATGATTTTAGTATTAATTTACAAGATTATATTATAAATAAAAATAGGATGAAGAATTACACAACTTTGCTAAAGCATAATTAACAGGAGGAAATTTAAATGGAATATTTAGCAGTTGCTGCAACGCCAGCATATAAGGAAGCATTAGCTTTAGATTTATTAAAGAAAGCAGAAAAGCAAGAAGAGTTTATCAAGACTTATACTAGCTATGAATGTTTAGACCATTTTTTAGAAGATGCCTACAAACAAGAAGGCGATACTCTAACACAAAAAATCATTCGTCTTTTAGAAGAGGAAGATGTTTTCTATCAATCTGGTGATGGCTTATTTGAAAGACATACAAGTATTTATGATGGAGAAGCAAATGATTTTTATAAAGTTTTAAAAGATGGTAGTTGTTTCCATAAGGAATTAAAAATTGATGGTGCTGATTTTATCCCTATTTCAGAATCTGGTAATTTATTTAAGCCTTCTTATAATTCTATGGAAGAATTACTTGAAGAAATCAAAAAGAATTTAAGATATATACCTGATGATTTTGATATTTTTGAAACTTTAATTTATATCATTCCAACATATGGTGAAGAATAATAACAAGAGGATGCAAATCCTCTTTTTTCTTATTTCTGTTATTTTTTCATCGCCTAAAAAACATAAGAATATAATCTTTTGACATTTTAAACACCTAATACTCACATAACATTTTGAAAGAAAAGAGGTATATTATTATATGAGTTTTTGTAAGAAATGTTTTTTAAAGAATAATCCTAGTGCTAATCCAGAAGATTTAGTTTTCTTCGAAGTAGAAGATAAATGTGAATGTTGTGGTAAAACTAGATTATTAGTCGAAAAGAATGAAACCCCAGAAGATTATATGTCAATTTTTGAATGTAGATGGGAAACTGTTCAACATCAAGAAAAGGTAAGAGAAATAATCTTTTATATGATTTCATTATTAGAAAAGAGAGCATTTACTCACGATGTATCGAAATTATATGAGCCTGAGGTATCTTTATTTGCTGAACAAAATGCTAAATTAAAAGGATTAACTTATGGTTCTGAAGAATATAAAGCATCTTTAGAGGCTTTAAAACCTGCATTAGATCATCATTACAGAGAAGAAAGACATCATCCAGAACATTTTAAAAATGGTATAGCTGATATGAATTTAATTGATGTAATGGAATGGATTTGCGATTGTAAAGCATCATCTTTAAGACAAGATAACGGTAATTTCTTATTATCATTAGAAGGACTTTGTACAAAATTTAATATTCCAAAGAAATCTTTATTATATTCAATTTTAGAAAATACTGTTAAGATGTTAGATGAAGCTGAACATAATTAAAATATAAGGTGATACTGTAACAAGTATCACTTTTTAATAAAAAAATAAATTTTCTTATTTTCTCTTCACTTTTTTGAAAATTTAAACACCTAATTTCATTGTGAAATAAATAATTTTCACAAAATATCTTTTTTTCAAATATTTTTTTGAAGAAAAAAACATAATACAAGTAATCGAAGAGTTGGTGAAGTAGCCAACTCATAAAATAAAAATTTTGAAAGGAGTGCTCGAGTTATGATGTTAGCACAATTATTAGTAACAAGAAATATTAATATAGCTACAGCCAACGATACTAGAAACGTCATTGATAGTACCGTTATTTCAGCGTGCTCAAAACATCAGAATTCGAAACATCTCTTATAGATATAGATAGCATAACTAGATTTAGTATTTAAGTTTTTCTATATATTCCTCCTTAATATAAAGGTATGTTCGAATTCGGGCGTACCTTTTTATTTTTAGTAAATGGGCTATTGGTGTATTGGTTGCAGTTCAAGTCTGTCACGCTTGAGGAGTAGGGTTCGATTCCCTCATAGCTCGCCAAATTAAATAATAAAAGCTATAGTTAAATATTAAGTTGAAAAACAGAACGGTGGTTACGTAGAACTTAATGCTATTCTCTTATATAATATATATAATAGGATAGAGGAAACTCACCACACACATTAGCTGTGATGCTAATTAAAAAATACAACAGCAACAGAAACGAACTTATTAAATTAAGATGAAACTGGCGATAGTTGGTTTGTGTGAAACTCAAAATTATGGTAGAAGAACTTGAATAGAGAATAAGAATTGATTTCAAGATAGCTTTAAATATAATATGGGCACTTAGCCTAGTGGTAAGGCAACGACCTGTTAAGTCGTCTTAGGGAGGTTCAAATCCTCTAGTGTCCGCCAAATAAATGGAAGTATAGCCTAGCGGTTAGGCAACGGCCTGTTAAGCCGTGCGTATGCATACGTGGGTTCGAATCCCACTGCTTCCGCCAAAAAATAAAAATAATCTTTAGAAAGAAGGATAAAATGCAAAAGAATTGTCAAATTTGTAATAAATCATTTTTAACTATTTTTAACGGTAATAAACGTTCTTATTGTTTTGATTGTGTTCCTCCCACTGATGATTGTAATAAACGAACAATTTATAAACGTCAAGCTTTAAAAAAGAAGGAGTTAAAAGATTGGGTGGTAAATGTATAAAATGTGGAGAAAACAGACCTCATATATTAGCATTTCATCATATTGTTTCAACAGAGAAAAATGAAAATCCTTCTAGGTTTCTTGCAAATTCTCAAATTGAAAAATTTTTTGAAGAAATTAAAAAATGTATTTTATTGTGTTCAAATTGTCACGGTGATTTTCATTATCTTAATAACAATTACAATATTACCATTGAAGAATATTTAGGTAAAAATATTGAGCCTTTAATTATTGATGTTAAACAACAAGAAAAAAGTATTCAACAAAATAAAAAAGAAGAAATTTTAAAATGGCAATTAGAACTATTAAAAAAAGAACAAAAGAAAAGACATATTTACAAAGGTAAAATAATAGCTTTTAATGAAAAATGGCTTCAAGAATTTGAAACAGTAGAAGAATGTGCAATATATATGACTAAAATATTAAATTTGACAATTGATAATTGTCGTGATGGTATTCGTCGTGTCATTAATGGCAAACGCTTATCATATCACAATTATAGATTTACAAAAAATAATTAAGGATTTTAAACATCCTTTAAAATGGGCCGTTAGTTTAATGGTAGAATCCTTGGCCGTCTCCCAAGGGACAGGAGATCGATACTCCTATGGCTCGCCAATTTTTAAAAACTTACAAATCTTTCCGTGAAAAAAGCATATTAAAAAGTTAGTATATTTTTTTGACTGAAAGATGAAGAGAGTCGATACTCTTCCCAGAGTGGGGTAGTGGACGTTGAGTAAGTGGTTAAGTTAAAGGTTTTGATATTTTCTACCAAGTGAAAATATAGGTGCTAGATAGCAAAGTACAAGCGATAAGAATAACTATTCTTCTAGTGCTCGACTTATTGAGTACGTAATCAATAAGTTTAAAAAATGCTGGAGTAGCTCAATTAGGCAGAGCAGATGCCTTGTAAGCATAAGGTTGTAGGTTCGATTCCTATCTCCAGCACCATAAAAAATAAATAAAATTAGTAGTTTAAGAATCTATGTTGATAACATTACTCGCTTAAATTTGAGTTAAATTATTATCAGATCAAAACACGAATATTAGTGGATACGGACGGCTCTTGAGGTAGATAGAAACCAATCAAGTCTATTATTACCAAAATAGGTAGAGGGTTTAATTTGGATTTAAGGATATAGAACATTCCGCCAAATGGCAGAATATGTTGTGTGGATAACAACCTAATTATTATATAAAAGATTTTAAAGCTGATTTGAGTTAATGGTAGACTAAATACCTCGTAAGTATTAAATAGGAGTTCAATCCTCTTAATCAGCACCAAAATATAAGAAATTGAGGTAAAATTTTATGAATTTTAGAGTAGAATATTTTGATACTAAAAATAAAGAATTAAAAGTAACCTTTATGGATGCTGAAAATTCTAATGAACTTAAAAATTTATGGATGCAAAAACATCGAAGTAAAGGAACATTAACAGCTGTATGCGAAACTAAAGTATATACTGAAATGTTATCTAAATATGGAGATCTTATGAGACCTTTAAAAGGTTAACCGTGTAGAATTCGATGCGGTTAAAATGTGGATGTAAACCTAATTGGTAAGGTAGTGCCCTGCTAAGGCACCAGTAGTCGAAGAAATTTGATGTGCAAGTTCAAGTCTTGTCATCCACGCCAATAAAAATGCTGGATTAGGTCAATGGCTAGACGGAGTGCCTTGTAAGCACTAGATGGGGGTTCGAATCCCTCATCCAGCACCACAATAATAAATATTAAATACTGGCGTAGCTCAGAGGTAGAGCGGTCTCCTTATAAGAGACGGGTCGAAAGTTCAAATCTTTCCGTCAGCACCATTATGGGCTTGTAGTTCAGTTGGGAGAACGTCTGTTTTGCAATCAGAAGGTCGAGGGTTCGATCCCCTTCTTGTCCACCAATAAAATAGGAGCGCAGCACGATTGGTTCGTGCACTCGGCTGATAACCGAGCGACTGTGAGTTCGAGCCTCACCGTTCCCACCAAATAAATGGGGCAATGTGAATATGCTTTATTAAAAAATCCTAAGTCTAAAGTATCTGAGGTTCAACTCCTTGGGGCTCCACCAAAATTATATATAAAGAGAGGAGAATAATAAAAATGTTTAAAGGTAAGGAAGATCAAATTACAGCTGAGCATTTAAAGAATGGAGAAACCTGTATTGTAACAGGTTATGGTAATTCTATGACACCAAAGCTTAAAAATGGTGAAAGTGTAATTATGGAACCAGTAACTGAAAATACCATTTTAGAAAAGAATGATATTGTTTTATGTAAAGTTAATGGACATTATTACTGTCATTTAATTTCAGCTATAAAAAATAATTCTTATCAAATTTCCAACAATCATAAAAGAGTAAATGGTTGGATTTCTAAAGATAATATTTTTGGAAAAATGATTTCTAAAATATAATCTTTTCAAAAATTATAAATATGGGGGTTGGGACTGCTAGAGGTGGTCGTCTGTCCTGCAAACAGAAAACCAGATGGGTTTGAATCCCATAATCTCCACCAAAAAATGCTTCCTTAGTCTAATGGTTTGGATTCCATTCTTACAAATTGGAGGTTAAAGGTTCAATTTCTTTAGGAAGCACCAAAATAATCTAAATATGTGGTATAGAAATGTAATAGTTATAGGATGTTATACAACTTAATGCTTATAATAAAAATACAATGCTTGTAAATGGAGGTGTCTTGTAGTGAGGGACGCTGTGCCTACCACATTTAATTTTAATATGCCCTCATAGTCTAACTGGAATTTAAAACGTAGTCCTTCTAAGTCTGAGTTCGGGGTTCGAGTCCTCGTGGGGGTGCCAAAATGCTCTGTTACGTCAATTGGGAGACTATCATCCTTACAAGATGAAGGCTGTAGGTTCGAGACCTGCACAGAGCACCAAAAATAGTTAATAATTTTATTTACAGAGGATAGACTTATTTCAATTCGTTTACCTGTTAAGTAAAAAAGATCCAGTTATCCCAAAATAAAATTTATTATAAATGCAATTAGAGTTTATACTTATTTCATTTTTACCAGACTTATAAATCTAGTGCCAAAACAGTTAAACCAATATTGCAAATAGATGCCTGTTTAATTCAATGGTAGAATGCTGTGCTGATAACGCAGTCACGATTGGTTCGATTCCAACAATAGGCACCATTTTTATTTTTTCAAAAAATTCGATATTTTTGCTATGGATAGCCATTTTTTGGTATTTTTAAACACCTAATATTTAAGTAAGTTAAAAAAGAGCATTAATAAAATTGTTTAAATACAGTTTTATAACAAATTGTTATTTTACCTACAATATTTAATTTAAAACACCTAATATATTAGTAATGGTTCCGTAGCTCAGTTGGTAGAGCAACAGACTTTTAATCTGTGGGTCAGGGATTCGAGCTCCCTCGGAGCCACCATTATATATTGCGGACGAGTGAAACGGATACCTACAAATCACATTGGCCTCATAAGCCAAAAATACTAAGTTCGACTCTTAGGCCTCGCAACCAAATTAGATATAAATGATTTTCAAAAATCTTTTATATAAATTAAAAGTAGATGCAACTACACTACTTTATAAATATTCAAATATTGCTGCAAACGAGTTTTCAAAAACACGCCATTCCGTTAAAAAACCTCTGGAGGTCGGAAGAGCAATAATAATATTAGTTTCTCTTATAGTAATATAAGATGAAGTTGCAACATTCTTAATAGGAATGTTCTTTTTTACAAATAATCATCTTTTTTTAAGGAGGTATGAAAATTGGATTTTATCAATCAGTCAAATTTAAACAAAATCGAAGAATTAATGTTAAAAAGTGATAGAACTATAGAAACAGCTTCTTTAAAGACAGTAGAAGAACTTGGTGAATTCATCTCGGCAAATTTTGGATTAAATAGTTATAAGAAAGAAAGCTCTGAACACCTACAAGAAGAATTAACTGACATATTACAATGTGTTATTTCATTATACGTTTTAGTTAATAAAAAGTATCCCTTCGATATTAATAAACTATTAGAAAAAAAGAATATTAAATGGGAAAGTAAATATATTAATAATAAATAATATCAAGCATATTATTTATATATATCGCAGGGTAGAACAGTTGGTAGCTTGCAAGGCTCATAACCTTGAGGTCGGCGGTTCAAGTCCGTCCCCTGCAGCCAAAAGAAAAAGAAAATTTTAATAAAATAAGGAGAAAAACAAATGGCAATTAAAGTAGTATTATTTATAGCATTCATCTTGTTAGCTTTAGTATTTGCTGGAGTTGCTGGTTTCAAGATTTATCGAGAATATGATGACGGAGATAAACCTAAGTGGCCTGTCGGATTATTTGGAGTTTTAGCAGTTGCTATGGTAGTTTGTACAATCTTCATTCCAGGAAATATTCATCAAGTAAGCACTGGTGAAGTTGCAGTTGTTAGAGATATGGGTAAGGTTGTTGGTATCCGTGAAGCTGGTGTATATTGGGATTTCTATATGACTAAGAAGTATGATTATTATGATACAAAGGTTAGAGAAATCAAGATTGAAACACAAACTTATTCTAAGGATAACCAAATTATTGGAGTAACAGCAGACCTTCAATACGCAATTGATTCTGCTCAGGTAGATAAGATTGCTACTGAATATGGCACTATTGATAAGCTAGAATCAAAAATTACATCTATTGCACTTGATAATATTAAGTCAGTATTTGCTCAAAATACAGCAACTGATGTAATTAATAATCGTTCTCAAATTAGTGCAAATATTTCTCAAACAGTAGATACATCTATTAATACTGGTTATTATGTAAATGTTAAGACAATCGTATTAACAAATATTGATTTTACTGATGATTTTGAAGCTGCCGTTGCTGCAAAAGTTGCTGAGGAACAAAAGCGTCAACAAGCTTTAATCGAACAAGAAAGACAATTAGCAGAAGCTGAAAACAATAAGAAAATCGCTATTGCTAATGCAGAAGCAGAAGCTCGTGCTGCACAATTAAAGGCTGATGCAGAGGCTGAAGTTGCAAGAATTAGAGCACAAGCTGATCAAGATGTTGCAAAGATTGAAGCAGATACAGCTTTATATGCTGGTCAAAAGAATGCAGCAATTGCATTACAAAAGTTAGCATCTGTTAACGGTTGGACAGTAGTAACATATACTGATACAAAGGGAACAGAAGATACTTCAGATGATATTACATACAATAAATTAGTAAAACCTGATGAAACTTTAGTTACTGATGCCGAATTACAAGTAGGTGTTAATAAGCTTTTAGAGGTTTACAAGTATGAAAAGTGGGATGGTAAGCTTCCTACTTATCAAATGGGTGAAAATGGAATTATTTCCGTTGTTCAACCTTAATAATTAAAAATAACATTAAAAATAGACGTAACTATACTGTTTTATAGCATTAACTTTATTAAAATCCTGTTTTAAATAGGTTAAAGTCTCTTGTGAGTTTTCTTTATACTGATGATATCTTTAAGTATAGGGTGAGGTTGCATTTCTATAGCGTATATAAATCCACTGTGCTGGTAATACGCTATGCTAAATGGATCTGTAGCTTAATTGGTTAGAGCAGTGGACTCATAACCCACCGGTTCCCGGTTCAAGTCCGGGCGGATCCACCACTTTTTCATTTAAACAGGAATAGTAAAATATGAAAGATACTTTATTAACGGGAACACTTACAGAATTAAAATGTATTACTAAATTAATTGAATTAGGTTATAATGTAGCAGTTCCTCAAAAACAAACTCGTTATGATTTTATTCTTGATATTGGAAACAAACTCTTAAAAATTCAAGTAAAATCTTGTAATACTACAAGAAAACCAGGTGCAATTTTCTTTTATACTTCGTCTCGCCGACAAACTCGCACAGGAACAAGAAAACACGATTATTCATTAGATAACATAGATTATTTTTGTACTTATTATAATGATAATTGCTATTTAATTCCAATATCAGAATGTGGTCACGATTCAAAATCATTAAGAATTGTACCGTCGATTAATAAACAAAGAAAAAATATTTCATTTGCAAATGATTATTTGGCAGAAAAAATAATTAATTCATTAAAATAAAAATTGGAGAAATACTCAAGTGGTCGAAGAGGTTAGTTTCGAAAACTAATAGGAGCTTATGCTTGCGGGAGTTCAAATCTCTCTTTCTCCGCCATTTTTACTTATAAGGAGGTTATTTATGAAATCTTCCGAAAAAGATAAACTTTTTAAAAAAATGAAAAAATATATTAAAAGTAATTTTCATTTTCAAAATCATTGGAATGAATATGATGATTGGGATGTCTTACAATACAACAAAGTAGCTCATAAAGTTGGTGGTTGTAATACACCTGATAAAGAAAATCCTAAAAAAACTCAATGGGAAGCCGAAAATGAAAGAGTTTTAAATTCTTTACTTAATGATATAAAAAAAATAATTTATAATTTTGATAAAAAAGAAGAAAAATAATATAACACTAGCCCTAGGGGTGAGGAGCTCTATAAGTCCTACTAGGTTGAAGTTTCAAAAATGAGGAACTTTTGTATATCCTGTACGGGAAGAACATCTTTAGTTTCAAGACGTTTTGGGGCGAGAAAGAATATGATTAGTTATGTTGATTTTAGTGCAGATTATCAGCATAGACACATTCTATATGCTTTTATTTAATAAAAGTGGCTCTTAAACTAATCAAATTGCTGATGTAGCACAGTAGGTAGTGCACTTGCGTGGTAAGCAAGAGGTCGCTTGTTCGAGCCAAGTCGTCAGCACCATAATGAATTTACAAGACGTTATAAAACGTCTTTTTTTAATTTATAAACATAAAAACGTTGTATTTAATTTAATTAGAGAGGAAAACAAAAATGAAGAAAAAAATTGACTTACATTACACTACTCGCATTTTATCTAAGCTAAAATGTTCTAAAATGATAGAAAAGGCTGAAATTATAGAAGATGTTTCTGAACTTCCTTTAGGAGTATATCCTGCAAATGAATATTTAAAGTTCTATTCTCCTGAACAATTAAAATCAACTGTCGGATATGTTCATATTTATGATGATCAAGGAGAATTTTATAGTTCTACTACAATTGATGAAATTACAAAAGCAAATGGTTATGATATTCGTATTTTAAAGATTTCTATTAAAGGAGATATTGCTCAATATTATGCCGTTGCCGAAAAATATTGTAATTCTGCAGATTTTACCGGTTATATAGAAAAAGGAAACGAAATTCTTTCAGGTAAAAATCTTTATATTTGTGCTGTTTATGAAGCAACAACTCCAAATACAGCTTATCCTGTAGAAGATAAAATGAAGATTTCTTATTCAACATTAACTAATGGAACTTATGAATTCACTTCTACAGTTATATCATCATTAGATAATATTATTGATTTTTATTCTTATGATATTTATACAAAGCTTTATGCTAATAAAGAAATTACAATGACTAAGTTAAAGGATTTATTTAAATTAGTTAAGAAGGCTTTCAATTCAATGACTAATGAACAATTAGTTACTTGTTCAGGAGTTAATACTGATATGTCTTGTTCTCTTTATATTGTAGATAAAGATAAGAAGGAATATAAGGAATGGCTTGCCAATGAATATCGTGATGAAGATGTTGTAAATGAAGCACGTCATAAAACAAATGTTGTATTCTATGGAAATTGGGATATAGATTTTGTTAAAACAAGAAATGAATTTATAAAAGAATTCATTTGGATGGATTGGTTTGAAGGAAAAGATCCATTTAAGGAATTGAAATATGCTACATTCTCAGTATTCAAAGTTAAGCGATATTATATTACATTATTAACTTATATTTATAAATACGATATTTATATTCATTATATGGATTAAAAAATAAGCCCTTTTGATAGGGCTTTTTCTTTTTTTTAATTCAGACATTGATACTTTAATAAACACCTAATATATTATATTAAAGAAAGAAGTGAATAATATGTTTGATGACAAATATAATTTAAATACAAAAGATAAATTATATACTTTCTTACTTGAAATGTCTCCTTCAACAATGGGAAGTATGGCAGTATTTCTTTCAGGATTTGCTACCGTAATATTAAAGAAAAAAACTAATTTAAATAATGAAACACCAAAAGTAGAAAACATCGAAATAAAAAAATCAAATACAAATTATGACGATGATGATTTCTATTCGCTTGATGATGGCACTTGTGACTTTTATGGAACATCTGGTATTTTTTAAAAGAAAGGAAAACTGTTATGACTATTCAAGAAGTAAAACAAAATTGGATTAAGGAAATAAATGAAGTTCTTAGTAGATTTGGAGCAACAGTAAAAGAAAACTCTATTGTCAAGGTTTATGATGTCTCTAGCGAACGAGGAATGTCAAGAAAGCTATGGTTATGTGGAGAATGCACAGATAATAAGACTAGATATTATTATATGTATATTACAAAGAAAAATGTATTAAAGAAATATAATGGTTCTTTTTATGCAAATACAAAATCAGATTTTGAAACTGATATAAAGGATTATAAAAGCTTAGGTATTGTTTCTTAAAACACCTAATAAAAATGTATCTATTTACTACCTCAATATATTTTATTTTTTACAGGAGGTAATAATATGTGCAAAAAAGAAATTTGTCCTATTGATAAATATCTTGATGACGAAGAAGACCAATCATTCGATGATGTTGATAGTGATTATCCTTGTGATAGTTGTAGTGACAGAGATTTTTGTGATGGTTGGGAAGCAAGATATTGCTGTACTCTTTGTCATTGGTATTCTGATGAACCAGATTGCGATGATTGTGATCCGATGGACATTTAAAAATATTAGAAGTAGTCTAAAAAAGATTACTTCTTTTATTTTTTATAAAAAATATGAAAATTTTATCATTTTTTTATTATTTTAAACACCTAATTATATTGTGTGGTTCCCCAAACGAACTAAAAAATCAAAATATTATTTTTTTTGAAAAGAAAAAACATAATATTAATTGCTTTTAAAAGAGCTCAGACTTATTTCATATAAAAGAATATTTTTTGGAAAATACAGATTAGTTGAGCCTAAGCAAAATTTTTATTGAAAGGATACAAAGTTGATTATGAAGATGAATACATTAACACTAAAGAAACATATGCATAACCTTCCCAACAAAATGCGATTATTGCCTTTTGTTTTTTCAGCACAATCAAATAATGTATTTAGTCCTCAGAAACGACTTTTATAAATTTTAAGGAACTAACTGTTTTTTTAAATACAAAGAGATTTCCAATCGGAGTATTGGAGATATTACAGTTATCCTATATAGGTATTTTTAAGTGGACTAAAATGTCCACTTTTTCTTTTCTTATAATTGGTATGTTGAACTGTGGCGTTGGTGAAATTGGTAGACACACTAGGTTGTGGCCCTAGCTTTTACGGGTTCAAGTCCCGTACGTCACCCCAGAGTTGAGCATATCAGTTATAATATAATTCAGGGTGTCGTTCAATGGTAGGATGTGGGCTTTGGAAGCTCAGAATATTAGTTCGATTCTAATTACCCTGACCAAATGAGGGACGTGGTGAAATAGGTAGACACACTATGCTTCGGAGATGACGTAGCTATGTTGAAGAAGAAAGGCGACACATAGTCAAGCTACAATGAGTGTCGGTGGAAGTTCAAGTCTTCTCGCTCCTCCCAAAATAACTAATAATACTTAGTGGTGTAACAGGAAATATTTATAGAGTGCACATATAGATTTTCTAAAACAGCACATCAGTAGGTGAACTGAAGGTCTGGTGAAAGCCCAGCTAAGTAATTTCTTAATGCCTTTGTGGTGAAATTGGAAAACACGCCAGACTCAAACTCTGGTGCTGTAACAGGCTTGTCGGTTCGATCCCGTCCAAAGGCACCAAAAATAAAAAAATGTCCCAAAAGTTATATAGTTTTAGTGACAAAAAATTAATTTTAGTATCACTTTAGTGTCATTTAGTGTTAAAAATGTCGCAAAAGTTATATAATATTTGCGAAAAAAATGTCTCTTTCGTTTAATGGTAAGACGTTGCTCTCATAAGGCTTTCATATCAGTTCGATTCTGATAGGAGATACCAATAAAATAAAAAAATTATAAAAAAATCTTCTTGTGGTGGAACTGGTAGACACGACGGTCTAAGAAGCCGTTATCGAAAGATGTGAGAGTTCAAGTCTCTCCAGGAAGACCATATATCTAGATGTGGTGTAGTTTGGTAGCACGCCTGATTTGGGATCAGGAGGGAGACGGAAGTCCAGCGCAGGTTCGAATCCTGCCATCTAGACCAAAATAAAAATATTTTAAAATTAATAGAAAGAAGTTATATGGAATATTTGTATAAATGTCTAAAATGTAATAAAGAAATGTTTGTAAAATATGGTTCTGGTAAATTTTGTTCTAGATCTTGTGCTAACAGTAGAAATCATTCCGAAGAAACTAAAATTAAAATTTCTAAGTCAGCTGCAAAAACTTTTAAAGGTTTATCTAAATATGAACCAAGATATTGTATTGAATGCAATAAAATTATTTCCAAACGAAACGAAACTGGCTATTGTTATTCTTGCAACTTAACTTCTCCTGCTTTAAAAGAACGTAGAATTAAAGCTGGAAAAAAAGGTTATGAAACATCTAAAGCAAATGGAACACATTGTGGTTGGCAAACAAGAAACATTTCTTCTTATGCTGAAAAATTCTTTGTCAAAATTTTAAATGTAAATAATATTAAATTTTTAAGAGAATTTGTTGTCAGAAAAGAAGATGGAATAAATAATTATTTTTTAGACTTTTATATCGAAATTAATAATATTAAATTAGATTTAGAAATAGATGGTAAACAACATACTTATCAAGAACGTATAAAATCTGATTTAATTAGAGATAAATATCTTAGTTCATTGGGATATACTATTTATAGAATAACTTGGAACGAAATAAAATCTATAAAAGGTAAACAATTAATGAAAGAAAAAATATCTCAATTTATTGATTTTTACAATAACTTACAAAAATAAAGAAAGAGAGGAGCATTGTTATGTTATCAGACTTATGCGACTTATATGACTTATGTAAATTAAATAAATTAATAATTGCTCCTGTGGTGAAATCTGGGTAGACACATCGTCCTTAAAAGGCGACGCTTATGGCTTGCGAGTTCGAATCTCGTCGGGAGTACCAAAATGCGTCGGTGTCGGAACTGGTATACGAGACGGACTTAAAATCCGTTGCCCTTTGAGGATTGGGGGTTCAAATCCCCTTCGATGCACCATTAAAGAATTTTCATATTTTTAAATATATAATATATAATAATAAGTAAAGGAGAATAAAAATATGGTTAATTATTTTACAGTGACTATTTTCTAACGAGCTAAGGCTCCAAAGGAGATGATCAATTATGAGTAGAAG
>Ga0247610_10001732_pt1 | contig 26449 bp, 25 predicted proteins | sample 174DNAGHGhighgp2_FD_193483 | JGI IMG/M metagenome (GOLD analysis project Ga0247610, IMG submission 193483) | Sheep rumen microbial communities from Palmerston North, Manawatu-Wanganui, New Zealand - 1742 DNA GHGhigh gp2 | ecosystem: Host-associated > Mammals > Digestive system > Stomach > Rumen...
TAAATTATTCATCCTCGGTTTAAAAAAATCCGTATATCGAGGATTTTTTGTCTTTATCTTGAGAAGATAAATATATTTCTTTATTTTATTCAAAAATATATTGACTTCTTTTCAATCAATTATAACATATAATTAATAAATTACAGTATTATCTAATTTCTTCTTTTTAAAATATTTATTAATTTTATAAATATCAATACAAATAAACGCTGTTAATATAATAGATGATATTGTAATCATAGTTATCCTTGCAGCATCAGTTTTTAATGTATTTAAGAATACAAACATTAATACGTAGAATGCTAATCTACTTATTCTTGATATAACTATAATCAAAATAGTTAAATATTTATTTCCATTTATATATGTTTTATTAATTAATTTTATACCTAATATAAATACATTTATAGTTATGAATATTGAAACTAATAATGCATATGCTGTTTTAGCATATATAATACTTAATACTAATAACAAAATACATGCAATTAAGCATATACTATATATTACTATTTTTAATCTTTTTCTTTTTACTGGACTTGAATCTAAGTCAGTAACAACTGCTGATAATATCCATGCTAATAAATGCACAAATATATTCATTATAATTTCACCAAAAAGCTCAAATAATACTTCAAAAATAACATCCATGTTATAAAACTCCCAACTAAAACATTTTAGCATATTTATGGTTTATAATAAACAAAAAACGTTGTGCTTACACAACGTTAATTATTTTTCTGAATACTTAGAGCTTATTCTCATAAAGTCTATTCCTGATGCAAAATCATATATTGCATCTGAAACCTTATCAAATACAGGATCTAATTCATTTAATTCATCTTTAGTAAATTTTTTTAATACCCAATCAATTACAGGTATAACATTTGATCTATCAATTCCAAGCTTAATTCTTTTATATTCTTCTGTCTTTATATGTAATGCTATATTTTTGTGTCCATTATGGCCACCAGCACTACCTTTAGCTCTTAATCTAATTCTACCTAAAGGTGAATCTAGATCGTCAGATATAACTAATATATCACTTGAATCTATTTTATAAAATGTCATAACTTTTATAACACTTTCACCAGATAAATTCATATATGTAACTGGTTTTAATAAAATAGTCTTTTCACCATTTATTGTTATATTACCAATAATTCCTTGAAATTTAGGCTCTAGATGCATTTCAACATTATTTTTTTTAGCAAATCTATCTATTGCCATCCATCCCATGTTATGACGAGTATTTTCGTAATTGCTTCCTGGATTACCAAGGCCTATTACTAATTTCATTATAATAATTCTCTTTTTGATTTATCGTATGAATAAGTGAATAATCCTGAAAGTGGTTCATCAGATAAGATTCTTAAGATACCATGACCTAATAATTGACCAACTGATAATACTTTAATCTTGTCACATTTCTTAGAATCATCAAGCTTTATAGTATTTGTAATAATCATTTCTTGTAATACTGAATTCTTGATTCTATCGATTGCAGGACCTGATAATACACCATGTGTAGCCATAGCATATACTTCTTTAGCACCAGCATCCATTAATGCCTTTGCACCTACAGTGATTGTACCTGCAGTATCAACCATATCATCGATCATAACGCAAGTCTTACCTTCAACATTACCGATGATATTCATAACTTCCATCTTGTTAGGTTCAGGTCTTCTCTTATCGATAATAGCAATTGTTGTATCTAATACCTTAGCTAATTCTCTAGCACGAGTAACTCCACCATGGTCTGGAGATACAACTACTACATCTGATAAATGCTTATCCATAATATAATTTGATAAAATAGGTAATCCCATGAAGTTATCAACAGGAATATCAAAGAAACCTTGAATTTGTGCAGCATGGATATCCATACAAATAATTCTATCTGCACCTGCAGTTTGTAATAAATCAGCAACTAGCTTTGCAGAAATAGGTTGACGGCTTCTAGCTTTTCTATCTTGACGGCTATATCCATAATATGGAATAACAAGATTGATTGTCTTTGCTGAAGCACGCTTTAATGCATCACACATAATTAATAATTCCATTAAGTGATCATTTACTGGTGCACTTGTAGGTTGAATAACAAATACGTTATGACCTCTTACTGTTTCATTAATTTGAACATTTATTTCACCATCAGCAAAATGTAATACATCACAGCTTGATAGTGGAATACCAACAGAATCAGCAATCTCTGAAGCTAATTCAGGATTTGCAGTTAAACTAAAAATTTTTACTTTTTTTCCCATTAACACTGACATGGAAAGATCCTCCTATATTAAAAATCCATTAGTATTATATCACATTCTTTAATATATTAAAGAAAAATCTTCTTTATTTTAAAAACTTATAATTTTTAATTATTATTCCTCGTCATCTTCATCATCATCTTCGTCTGAATCGTCATCTTCCTCGTCTTCATCATCTTCATCTAAATCTGATTCATCTAGAGTCATTCCACCAGGAATAATCATTTTTTTCATATTAAATGATGATTTAAATGGATTATCTTCTTCAGATTCGTCTTCTTCTTCGTCTTCATTATCATCTTTTGATTCTAAATTAGATTCTTCTTCATTAGATTCATTATCATCAGATTCGATATTTTCAGTTTCTTCATTAGATAAATCTTTAGATTCTACCTTTTCATTTACTGATTCATTTAAAGATCCTTCTATATTATCAGGTTCAATACTTTCTTCTTTTGATTCAACTTCATTTACTTCATTTGCTAAATCATCTTCTTTTAAATCTTCTGTTTCTTCTTTTGTATCTTTTCCTGATAGAATATCACCATCTAAATTAGTAGATATTACTTCAAATTCATCTTTATTGTAATTATCATCTAATGCGCCATATGATTTTTCATCATTTGATATCTTAACATTATTATCAAATATTGCATCTACGCCATTATTATTCTTATCAAAGAAATGATATAAAACATTTGATTTCTTTAATGCTTCATATTTTTCTTTCATAGTCATATACATTTTTAATACAATAGTTTCTCTTTCTTTAGCCTCACCCATGATTTCATCATAGTTATCTACTAAATGTTCAACTATTCTCTTATCAATTTTACCAGCCTTTGCATCTCCCTCTAGGATTGCTATTATCTTTTCAGTTGGGAATGCCGCCTTGTAGCTTCTTTTACAATATAAGGCAGATGCGATATCTGCAACTGCAATTATCTTATCACCAATTGATAAATCAATGCTTCTTAAAGCTCTAGGATAACCAGAACCATCTAGCTTCTCATGGTGATTAGATGCAATTTCAACAATCTTATAGCTAAAGCTTCCTTCAAGTATTTCTTTAGTATATGTAACATGTCTTTGCATCTCTTTTAACATATCACCTTCAAGTCTTCCAGGATAACATAATATTTCCTTTGGTACTCTAATCTTACCGATATCATGAACTAAACCTGCAAGATATATTTCTTCACACATGCTATCAGGTAATCTTGATTTTTTAGCTAAAGCTCTTGCTATAACAGCAACAGTAACTGTATGAGCTAGGGTTTCATGATTATGGAATTCAAATGAGAAATTAGTTGTATTAATGAAACCTAATAATTCTTCATCACTATATTTTGTTTGTAATATATAGTTTTGTGTTTCATAAATATAAAGGCTTGTTTTATTATTTAGCTTTTCTAATATATCTTCTTCTTTTCTTAAAAGCTTAATGACATTTCTTACTTGTTCAGGATCATATTTTTTTGATTCCTTTTTTAATAGTTCTTCCATCTCATCTAATGTATATTCTTGATAATTATACATAACAATTTGATTTATTAATGTCATTAATAATCCGTATGAATAATCTTCATTATCTATATTTGGCATATATTTAGCCTTGTAATAGAAAAGTGGCTTAGCATCATCTTTAAGTGGTGAACAATAATTTAAAAATAAAAAGCTTGATGCTGCTGCTAGGGCATGATTATCACTTGGAATATAATCATCCTGATAGAAAAGTCCTATATCTTTTAATAAACATAATAATACTAGCTTTGGTCCTCTTTCAGGATTAATTTTATATCTTTCAATATAGCGCTTCATAATAAAGCCTGTACGAAGTCCGCTATCCATATATCCATGATTTATTTCATTTAAAACTTTTCTTAAATATTTCATTACAGTTGAACTATTGTAATAATATTTAGATGTAGCATTTTCAATATCCCTATTAATGCTATGCTGTGTTTCATCTCTATAATTCACTCTCATCACTCCCAAAACGAAAAATGCATTTAAATTATAATATAATTTATTTTCGTAAACAATGACTTAATCATATGAAAATTATTTTCATAAAAATATTAGAAAAATGGGGCAATTATATTTAAAATAAACGCGATAATTTTTTGAATTAAAGGTCTATTTTCCCATTCTTCTTTTAATACTTCTTCTGAATTGGTTAATGTCTTTAAAAAATCAGATCTCATTTTATATATTTCAGGTGAATCCATAATTATAGCACCACATTCATAATGTAAAAACATACTTCTATAATCCATATTAATAGTTCCTACAAAGGCATATCTATCATCTGCGATTATATTTTTAGCATGGTTAAAACAGCCTATTGCCTCATATATTTTAACCCCTGATTTTAATAATCTACTATATGAGCTTCTACTCATATAATAAATAGGCTTTTTGTCAGGTATTCCTGGCATTAATATTTTTACATCAACTCCAGATTTAGCTTTTAATTCTATAGCATTTAGCATTGCATCATCTATTATTAAATATGGTGTTGATATATATAGATATTTTTTGGCATTTAAAATCATAGCCATAAATGAATCATATGCAGGATTTTTTATTGTTGATGGTCCATCACCAAAAACCATTATATGACCTTTTGCATCATATTCAATTATTTTTTTATCCTCTAATTTATCAAATATTAATTCTTTTGTAGATAGATACCACATTTGACTGAATAAATATACAAATGCCTTACTTGCAGCACCAATATATTTTCCACAATTATCTCTCCAATATCCAAATCTTTCTTTTTCGTGAATATATTCATCAGCTAAATTATCTCCACCGCAGTATGCTATATTTCCGTCAATTACGCATATTTTTCTGTGGTCTCTATAATTAAACATTAATTTATAATTAACACCAAGTGGCTCATAATTATTAATTGTAATATTTTCTATTTTTGATAATTCCTTTACCATTTTTCTTACAACTAAGCCTTTAGAGCCTACCTCATCATATAGAAAATATATTTTTATACCTTCAGATGCTTTTAATTTTAAAACATCTATTATATCATTCATTACTTTTCCTTCTGCTATAATAAAATACTCTAATAAGATATATTTTGTTGCCTTCTTTAATTCTTCAATCATATCTAAATGTTTTAATTTAGCATCATTAAAGAATATAAATTGTGTATTAGAATAAACAATATTTTCTCTTTGATTAGATTTTAATACATTAATAATTGGTAAAAGATCATAATCACTTGGATATGTTTCTTTATATTCAATATTAATTTCACTAAATGCTTTATTAAACTTCTTTTGTTTTCTTCTAGATAATTTTTTTGAATTACTATTTAATGTATATAATATACAAAATGGTAATGGAAATATTAATATTAAAAAAGTCCATGTTAATTTATAATTTAGGGATATTGGTTTTCTTAAAATATATAATACATATATTATTCCAACTATCTCAGAAATAATAAATATAGCACCTACAGCTGATGTATATAATTCTCCTTCAAAATTAGCTAAAAAGATAAAGAATAAAACGATTAAAAGCGTTTGGATTCCAAACGCTATTACAGATATTAATATTGCAATTATCTTCTTCCATAAGGGAAGGCTTCTTCTTTCATTAATTGTCATATTTTTCTTCCTATTTTAAAATAATAAGGTTTCTTTAGGATATAATTTATAATTATCATTAATTTTAATAGCTGACATTACAAGACATAATGGAACCATATAATAATACATTCCATATGTATTATCAATTAATCCATATAAATCTACCATTATATAACCAATGATAAATATAAATAAGAACGCATTTTCTTTCTTTAATAGCATTCTATATTTTTCAAAAAGATGAATAAATAATCCTATAGCTCCTATTATACCACCAGAAACTAAAACCTCAAGAATAGTACTATGATATACTAGGAATGTGTTTTGTATCTGATTATATACACTTCTCTCTTCGATTCTACTTATTATTCCACCACCAAAAATAATATTTCTTGGTGATTCAAGCCATGTTTCAATACCTGGCTTCCAGATTAAATCTCTACCATTTATACCAATACCTTGATAAAATACCTCTTCTTTAATGCTGTTAATAAAATTAGCTCCACCAAGTAAATTGATGATAAATAATCCACCAATTATAATTGGGAAAATTATTAATGATATTTTAAATGGCTTCAATTCATTTTTAGTAATCATTAATACTATCATTAATAATATAAATTCAACACCACCGATTATATATGATCCTCTAGATGTTGTTAAAAATATTGATAATAATAAGAATAATAATTTAGAGGCTGATAATATAGATAATTTCATATTATTAGATTTATATAGCTCATATACACTAAATGGCATGATAAAGCATAACACTATACCTGCTTCATTACATAAGCCCCAGCCTATATAATACCAATATGATAATAAATTTAATTCAGGCTCATTAAAATGAACTTTAATAACTGAAATAATTAATTCAAATCCGATTAAAACACCTAGCCATGTTAGTGAAAATACTAGCATTCTAAATGAATCCTTCTCTAAATTTATACATAATAATATATATAATAATGTATACATTAGCCATGAAAAATACATTATATAAAATATACTATTTTCACTTGTTACAAGTGTAGACCAAAAGATAGGTATTATAAATGATATAGATAATACAATCATACCTATACATGATTTAAAATGATTTAGCTTTACCTTTTTAAAATGCTTAATTGTAAAATAAATGACAAATATTACAAATAAAGCTACTGGTATTATGATATCAAAAGGAAACTTATCTACTGAAAGATCAGAGCCAATTGAAAATAATAAAACAAGTATTGCAGGAATTGAATATTTAAAATTATCATATATAAGTATTAATAATATAGTAGATATGATTGTTAAAATAGCACCAATTGTATAATTAAATTGCCATCCAATTAATCCATATAGCATATAGATGATAATTATAATATTTTCAAATCTATAATCTGTATTAAGTTTCAAAATTTTATCATTTCTTAATTTTGATAACATAATATGCTCCTTTTATTCAACAGATTTTGTAGCCTCAATCTGATCATTTTCTTTTTCTTCATTCTTATTCTTTTTAAAATATGAATGAAGGAATGTGTTAATATTTTTATGATAAAAAATAAATGACATTATTATGAATGCTGCTAAATAAACAGCACCTGATATAAATATATTAGGAATAAATGTTATTCCATAGAATAGACCAGCCATCAATATTAGGAATAAGCCATTTTTAATCCATTTAACCTTATATTTTTTAACAAAATAAAATTCCATGATAAAGTACCATAAAAATGATACTATTACTGATGCTATAGATATTGATTCTCTAGTTTTAAATATTAAATAAGCTACTACATTTGCGATAAATGATAATATCAATATAAATAAGCTACAATAGAAATAAATCATATTCTTATTAAGCTTTTTAAAATGATTTTGCATAACGATACTTATTACTGATTGAGCAACTAACGCAGGGAATATTATTCTAAAGAATACTAATGAATCAAAATATTTTGGTAAGAAATATTGAACAATTAAATATAGTGGGAAATATGCAAATAGACAGCCATAAACAAACATTAATACAATAGATGATAAATATGGATATTCAGTTTCAATATCCTCATATTTTGATTTTACCATCATTGGGAATATTACAGCTGATATAGCACTTGTTGCCGTAGTTATTAGGGCAATCATATTATATGCGAAGGCATAAATACCATATTCCTCTGTTGAATATAAGACGTTGACAAATTGTCTATCTATTGTTAATAACAATGAGCATACTAAATTAGATATTAATAGTGGTATACCATATGCGAATAATTTTTTAACAAATCTTTTGTTTCTTCTAAAGCTTGCCGCATGACCAAAATTATATTCCCTATATAATATCATATATAATATTGATACTAATAAATTAACTCCTACAGTTAAAGCGATTATATAATAGAATCTAACCTCTGTTAATGTATTAGTTAGGAATAATATGTATAATAATCCAACTAATAAAATAGTTAAAACCGATTTGGTTATATTAATAATTGAATATTCCTTAAATTTTTGAACAGCCTGAGATACAAATTGGAAATATTGAATTATATTAACAAATATAATATTTATACCTAAGCTTGCAAAAATAATACGATATGTTGTATCTAGGAATGCGAATGCGACAAATAAAAAGATTGAGGCAATTATAATTTCGATTATCATCAAAATTCTAAATACGAGCCTCATTTTTTCTTTATCCAGCTCTTCCTTTTGCTTTCCAGCAATTAATAAATATATACCCTCAACTACACCAAGCTCAAAGAAGCCTGCATATGAAATATATAATGTAAATGTCTTATAGAATCCATATTCCTCTACTTCCATTATTTTAGGAACTAGAAAGCCTATGGCTACTCCAGATAAAATTACTATAAAATTAGAAAGTGCTACATTGAATATATCAAGTAATATTGATTTCTTTTTCATGTAACTTTACCTCCATTTAATTAATTGTTTTTTAATACATTAATTAAATCTAATGCACAATTGTCCCAATTGTAATTAGATAATATTTTATTTCTATTTTCTTCATCTATTATTATTTCTTCAAATTTAAATGCATTTGGATTATATGGATCAAAATATGTAGCTACGCTACTAAATAATTCCTTAAATACCTCTATATCTGATAAATATACACTCTTACATCCATAATATAGGGCTTCAAGTGGTGTAAGACCAAAGCCTTCATAAAGGCTTGGCGAAATAAATGCCTTAGCCTTTTTATAGAATAGAGACATTTCATAATCAGATAATCTTCCAAGCATAATTAAATTTGATGGAATATCATCACCAAATTCGTCAAATTTTTTACCGATTACATAAAATAATTTATCTTTATGTAATTTAGCTAATTCATAAATGAATTTAGTATTTTTATGCTCACTAATTGAATTTACTGTTAAATAATATTCTTTATTTAATAATTCATCAAATTTAGAATCATATTCCTGATTTTTAATAATACAGTGCTCATATCCAAGTCTAAGGACATGAATTTTATCAGGATTACAATTATATAATTCTATTATTCTATTTTTAGAAAAATTAGAATCAGTTAGAATAATTGTTTTACCCTTTACTGCCTTTTTAAAGATCATATCCATCTTTTTGTGAGTCTTAGATGTTATTCCTTTATTTAATTCTTCCTTTAATCTAACATCATGAATAACTATTATATTCTTTTTCGAATATATAGGCATAGCGTTAGCTAGGTTAATTAAATATCCTTTATGGAATAATTTATATCTACATAAAGATAATTGTTCCCATAAATTACCCTTAAATAGTCCTATTTTCTTATATTTAATATTACTATTTTCTGGTATTTCTGCATCCTTTGGGCAAAGGACAACAAATTCATAATCTTCACTTTTTTCTAATCTTTTTACTAATTCAACAGAAAATCTTTTAACTCCACCTGATACAGCCTTTGTTAAATATCTTCCGTTTATATAACATATTTTTTTACTCATTTTTATATCCTTCAAAAATTTCAGATAAAATAATATTTGTTACATTCTTCCAGCAATATTTATTTAATAATTCTTTTACATTTTCTTCTGAAATTTCCTTTAAATTATTTAAATCAATTGTGTTTTCATAATCTAGATGATTACAATAATTAACTAAATCACCATATAATTCATGGAATACTTCTATATCTGATAATATGATTTTTTTACAACCTGCAGCTAGTGCCTCAATTGGAGGTATTCCAAAGCCTTCATAAAATGAAGGTAATATAAATGAATCACATTTAGAATATAAATATTTTAATTGACCATCTGATAGGTAGCCTGTAAATTTAACATTATTTATATTCTCTTTTTTTATTATTTCATCAAAATCACTATTTAGCTTACCAGATACAATGAAGTTTTTATCTGGGTTATTTTTAGCTAAATAAAGAACATATTTAAAGTTCTTATTAGGATTAACTGAGCCTACAGAGAATATAAAATTATCTGGAATATCCTTTAATTCTTCTATTTCTATATTTTCTATTTGTTCATATCCTATATAAGTAATTACTGGATCATTTTGAATTTTTTTATAATATTTTTTAATTAAATTTTTAGTAAATAAGCTATCTGTAAATATCTTAGTTACCTTATTGATATAGCTTCTTACTAGGATTTTATATCTTAGTGACCAAAGCTTTGATGTATAATTATTTTTATCCTTAAATGTTGTATCATGTAATACAACATAGCTATTTCTAATTTTAAATGGAGAAATATTACACATATTTAATACTGGGATATTCTTATGCTTCTTACAATATTTTGCAAATTCAAATTGTTCCCAATAATAGCCCTGATGCTTACCTACTACCTCAAATTTAATATTTGGGTATTCCTTAGTAAAATCATCAGTTCCTTGTGGAACTATTACAGTTACTGAAACATCAGATTTATTATTTAATTGTCTTAATACTTCTCTTGCGTATCTTTGTACACCAGTTATTTTTTGAGTTAAAAATTTGCCGTTAACAATTAGTTCTTGCATATTTTTTTCTCCTAACATTTAAATTCTTAATTTTATATTTTCTCATGTAATAGCCTATAGCTCCATCTACTATTCCAAAGAACATCCAATGATATAATCTTAAATATCCTTGGTTAATTTGAAGTAGGATAGTAAATACAACTAAAGCGAATAATAAGCCAGGTATAATACCAAATTTTTTTCTATTTAGTCTATATAACTTATATCCTCTAATTACAAGATTAACAGTGATCATATAGAAGGCTATTGTTGCGAAAATACCAACAGTAGCTAATAATTCTAATGTGATATTAGAAGGTACATATCCTGCCTCCTCACCTAGGTATAGACCATAATTTCCAGGTCCTACACCAAATAGAGGCTTTTCCTTAAATACATTTATAGTTTCAGTCCAAGCATTAATTCTTCCTCCACTTGCTGAATCAAGTGGTGAATTAAATAATCTTGCGATAAATACATCATAAATATTTGAAAATACTAATCTAAATACTAAAAAGGCTATTATTAATAATATCAATACTGATGCCTTTTTAATGTTAATACCCTTAGATATCCATATTAAATATACAGAAAATAATATAAATGCGATACCTATAAAGCCTGATGTTGATGTCGTAATCAAAATCATGATAAAGCAAATGATGATATCATAAATATATTTTTTAACCCTTTTAATTAAAAACATATAGCATGTGAAGCCAAACCAAAACATTAAATAAATAGCCATATAGCTTGGCTCATAGAACCACAATCTGAATCTTGGTATTCCACCGTAATAACCATATGCTGGAAGGAAAGGTAATTCATATTTAAATACTACCATTAATACAAATTGAATCAATAAAACGAAAAATGAAATGAAGATAGATTTTCGGTATAAATCTAATATCTTTTTTACTCCAAAATACAATACATAATTAGAATATAAATAGAATAAAAAGATAACATTGAATATAATTGAAAAATAGAATATAAGTCCTCTTGTGATATTAAATGCGAATACTACCGATATGCCCGATAAAATTACAAAAAGGAAAACATGTATATTTTTCCTTATGTAAAATTTATTATATAAAAGCATTAAAAGCGCACTTATCACTAAGAAGAATTGATCAATTCTAATGCTTACACCTATATTAATTGCCCATAAATCTGCCCCAATTAATAGTGTTGAAAGCAGCATAAAAAAGTTAATTAATTTAGTTAGTATTAAATTATTAGTTTTCGCTCTTGAAAGCTTAGTTGTGTTTGTTATCTCCATTTTCGTTTACCATAACATTTAATACTTTTTCTGCCATTAAAGAGAAATTATATTTCTTTAATAATTCTTCTCTTGGTGTTATTTCTTTTTCTATATTCTTATTTAATATATCTGTTAATTCTTCTTTATTCTCAAAGAATATTACAGATAAATCTGAATATACCTCTTTAAATACTTGAATATTTGATAATACAGGAATAGTTCCTAAATATAATGCCTCAAGTGGTGGAACTCCAAAGCCTTCATATAAGGAAGGCTGAACTAAATATTTAGCTCTCATGATTTCATCCATTAGCTCTTCATCTGTTATTCTTCCTGTAAATATAACATTTTTATATTTAGTTTCATCATATGTAGAGCCTACTAAGAATTTTTCCTTTTGACCTATTATTTTTAATTTATAATCATCATTATTTAAATTCTTAAAAGCTTCTAATAAAATGTCTAAGCCCTTATGTGGCTTAACATTTCCTACATATACTATTGTGTTATCCTTTTCCTTAAGGTATGTATGAGTTTTGCCATATTCGATAATACTTTTAGATAATCCAGGATAAGTTAATATTAGCTTATTAACATATTTAGGGAAATAATGATTACATCTATCAATTGTAAAATTAGATACTGTAAATATCTTTTTAGCCTTTTTAAAGCATCTTTTAAATAAATGCTTCTTAAGGGTATAATCAATAAATCCACTTGTTGTGATTTCTTTCATATCTAGAAATATTAAATCATGGACAATACAATATACAGGTATTTTAATACCATATGGGATTATGAAATTAGGAATAAATAGACAATCATAATTATTTACTTCCTTTGGAAAGCTCAATATTCCCTTTTTTGAAAAGGGATTATCATTAGAAATAATTATATTAGCTTTAGGATATTGATTTTTTAAAGATTCATTACCGATTAATGCAATTTCATAATTGTCATAATCTAGGTTATCAAGTATACCCTCTAATACTCTTCCTATACCTGACATACCTAAATATCTACTGTCTATTGCTAATTTCATTTTAACACCTATTTTCTTAAAGAATTTAATATATCCTTTATTGTATCCTCTAGCTTATATGTTCTATTCCAGCCTAGAGAATTTATTTTTGTTATATCAGCCTCAATTTTTTCAACATCGATTGGTCTAAATCTTGCTGAATCAATTTCAACCTTAATTTCCTTTTTAGAATTATTTAATATCATATTTAATATTTCTTCAATTGATATTGAATTTCCGGAGCCAACATTATATACTTCACCATTTTGGCCCTTTTCCATAATAATTCTATAAGCCTTTACAATGTCTCTAACATCTGTAAAATCTCTTTTGGATTTTAAATTACCAACTCTAATAACAGGCTCTTGGATACCTTTTTCAATATCCACTACCTGATTACAAAAATCAGCTACAACAAATTGTCTAGATTGATTAGGTCCTATATGATTAAATGATCTAGTCATATAAATATTTAAATTATATGCGTTGGCATAAATTTTACCAATTTGTTCTACTGTCATTTTAGTAATTGCGTAAATATTTTGAGGATTAGATTTAATATTTTCATCTACCCTTTTAGAATAATCTATTTTTCCATATTCCTCACTTGAGCCTACAAGTAACACCTTTGTATTAGGTAAATACATTCTTACAGCCTCTAATAAATTGATAGATCCAATTATATTGATTTCTGCAGTAAGCTTAGGCTTTTTCCATGATAAGGCAACAGAGCTTTGGGCAGCTAAATGATAGATACAATCAGGCTTAATCTCTTCTAATACCTCTTTAATATTATTCTCATTTAAAATATCTAAATCATATATTTTTACATTAGATGAGGCCTTAATATTTTCATTAGCTAGCTTAGTAGCATAAACCTCATCATTAAAGCTTAAAAGCTCATTAATTAGGTATTCACCTACAAAGCCTGCCGCTCCAATAATTAGACTTTTCATTTTATTATTCCTCAAGTAATTTTATATCATTTAAAACCATTCTAGTTACTAATTCCTCGTAAGAAATTTCACGCTTCCAGCCTAATTCCTTTTCAGCCTTTTCTGGGCTACCAATTAATAATTCAACCTCAGCTGGTCTATAGAATTTAGGGTTTACCTTAACTACAGTTTTACCGTTTGCCTTGTTGATTGCATATTCATTTTCATTTTCTCCATGCCATTCAACCTCGATATTTGCAGCCTTAAATGCTAATTCTACGAATTCACGAACTGGATGAGTTTGTCCTGTAGCAACTACATAATCATCAGGTTTTTCTTGTTGAAGCATTAGCCACATTGCCTTAACATAATCTTTTGAATGACCCCAGTCTCTCTTAGCATTTAAATTACCTAATTCTACATATTCCTGTAATCCTTTAGAAATTCTAGCTACAGCCTTTGTAATTTTTCTAGTTACAAATTCTTCGCCTCTTCTTTCAGATTCATGATTAAATAAAATACCAGAGCAAGCAAATAAGCCAAAGCTTTCACGATAATTCTTTGTAATCCAGTGACCATATAGCTTTGCCACACCATATGGTGAACGAGGATAGAAAGGTGTAGTTTCTCTTTGTGGTATTTCTTGAACCTTACCAAACATTTCAGATGTTGATGCTTGATAAAATCTAGCACTAGGCTTAACTGTCTTAATAGCCTCTAGCATATTAGTAACGCCTAAAGCATCGATTTCAGCAGTTGAGATTGGAGAATCCCAAGATGTAGCAACGAAGCTTTGAGCTGCTAGATTATAAACCTCATCAGCGTTTGATATTCTCATAGCTGAAATTAATGAAGATAGGTCAGTCATATCAGCATAAATTAAAGTAACCTTATCAACTAAATGCTTAATGTTACCATAATCAACAGTGCTCTTTCTTCTCATGATACCATATACGTTGTAGCCCTTTTCTAATAAAAGCTCAGCTAAATATGAACCATCTTGACCTGTAATACCTGTAATTAATGCATTTTTTTTCATTTTAGAACTCCTCTAATAATTTCTTTATATTTTCTTTAAACATTTCATATGTAAATAATTTTTCAACTCTTTTTCTACTATTATTTCCATATTTTTCGATTAAATCCTTATTATTCGCAAGAAGCTTGATAGCTTCGGCATATTGTTTTGAATTTCCGTTTTCAACCTCAATACCTGTCTCGCCGTTAATGGAAACATAATTTACTCCACTACCAGGGATATTGAAATTTACTACTGCGTTTTTATAATACATAGCTTCGGCAAGACCAATACCAAATGCTTCATTTTTAGTAATTGATGGGAAGCAGAAAATATCACATGCTAGAAGGTATCCCTTTAAATCATCATCTGATACTCTACCTAAAAATTCTATTTTCTTATCATCCTTAGCTTCCTTCATCAATGATTCTGTAAGAGGTCCCTTTCCACCAATTAATACGACATAATTATCATCTAGGTATTTACTAGCCTCTATTAAATATGCCATACCCTTATATGGAACATGTCTTCCAAATGCGAAGCATATTGTCTTATCCTTATATTTATCCTTTATACCTTCAGCTATTTGAATATGTGTATCATCATATTTAATCATATTTTCACTGACACAATTTGGTATAACGATACATTTTTCTCTATTCTTTGATAAGAATGGGCTACCCTCAATATAATTAGGTGATGTAGCAATAATCTTATCAGCATATTTAATTAATTTATTAGTTTGACCCTTAAATAATTTACCTAATATTTTTTGTTTAGTAATATCTAGGTGCCACCACATAATAAATTTAAATGTTTTCTTCTTTAAAAATTTCATTAAATAATGTGAAACAAATGGATTAGGATAATGGAATATAACAATATCAGGATTATAGCTATTTATTATTTTCTTTAATTCTTTACCATAGCTTAGGGCAATAGATTGTGATGAAACCTTAACCTGACAATTTACTCTAGTTACATCAACACCATCTACCTTATCTGTGATAGTTCCCTTTTCGTGATTAAAGCAGATTATTTTTACTTCATAATCCTCCTTAATCGCATTTAATATATCTCTTGTTACCTGTTCTATTCCACCTATATGTGGGTACATATAGTTATCTATTTGTAGGACTTTTTTCATTTAATCACCTACTTTTTATAATAATTTGATTATCTTTTTAATATCCTGATTTTTATTTTTATCACAAATTAAAATATCATCCTTAGTTACAGCAATTATCATATTAGATACACCAAGTAGTGATACTCTTTGATAATTACCATCTGAAACGACAATGTTATTATTTGAATCTACAGAAATACATTTAATATTTCTTGTGACATTATTGTTTTCATCACCAGAAAATAATTCTTCAAATGCAGTGAAGTTTCCTACATCATTCCAGCCAAATTCTGAAGGTATAACCATAATATTTGGGGCATGCTCCATAACTGCGAAATCAATTGATTTCTTTTCGAAATTCATAAATTTATCCTTTACTAATTCTGCAGTTTTTACACCTTCATTTTTATTAAATAACGGCTTAATAGATTCTATAGTCTCATAATGATTTGGACTATATTCCTTTAATGCATTCATAATAGTTTCATATTTAAAAATAAACATTCCACTATTCCATAAATATCTACCTGATTCAAAATATAGCTTAGCTATTTCATATTTTGGCTTTTCTCTAAAGCCTAATGATTTTGTAGGCTTATTTAATGTTGAATCAGATACCTCAATATATCCATATCCAGTTTCAGGATATGTAGGCTTTATTCCTAATGTTACAATATTATTATTTTCTGCCTCTTGTTCTGCGATTTTAATTACATTTCTAAATGTATCACCATCAGCAATTAAATGATCTGATGCTAGAACTACTACTGTTGGATTTTCATAATATTTAGAAATCATTGTAGAACCATAAGCTATTGCTGCAGCAGTATCTCTAAAGGCTGGCTCTATAATAATTCTTGTATCATCTAATTCAGATAAGTCCTCCTTTAATGCAGGAACCTGAATTTCATTTGTTGCGATAAAGATTCTATCCTTATCAACAAGTGGTAAAATTCTTTCATATGCTAATCTAATTAATGATTTATCTGAAAATATTTTTAATAATTGCTTAGGCTTTTGTTTTGTAGATAATGGCCAAAATCTTTCTCCACTACCTCCAGCCATAATTAAAAATGTTAACATATTATCCCTCCAGCATTGATTCAATTAATTCATCAATATTATTCTTTACTTCAAAACCAGTTATCTTTTTGAATTTTTCTGGGTTTCCTACTAAAACCTCTGGATCATAAGGTCTTATGAATTTGCTAGAAACTTTTACTCTAACATTTCCATTTTGATCTATACCAACCTCATCAATACCTGAATTTTTCCAAGTTATTGTTATATTTATTTTTGAATATACCTTCTCAATTAAATCTCTAATTGAATATCCAATTCCAGTTGAAATAATATAATCATCTGGCTTTTCTTGCTGTAATGATATCCACATTGCGTATGCATAATCATTGGCATTACCACATTCTCTAACTGGATTTAAATTACCAATTTCAAGAACATAATCCTCACCATTTCTCACTCTCTTAGCAGCATCTACTATCTTCTTTGATACAAATGATGACATTCTATGAGGTGATGTATGATTATAACAAATGCCATTTACTGCATATAAGCTGTAATTTTCCCTATAGCTTATTACCATATTGTGAGCATATTGTTTTGATATTGCGAAAGGCGTAATAGGCTCAAATGGTGTCTTTTCATTTTGTGGATATATATCTCCACTATATAAATATGGTGTAGATAAATTAAATAGCTTTGTTCTGATTTCACTATTTTTAATCGCATCTAATAATCTTAATGTACCTAATGCGTTAACCTGAGCTGTATATTCAGGAATCTCAAATGATAGGTCAACATGAGATTGAGATGCTAAATGATATATTTCATCTGGCTTAATTATTTCTAATAATCTGTTGATGCTTGATGTATCTGTCATATCTCCTATATGAATAAAGAAATTAGGGTTGTTTTCAAATTCAGTCATATAAGAGCTATAAAATTGATTCATTGATTGAATCATTCCATGGACTTCATAATTATTCTTTAATAATAATTCAGTTAAATAATAACCATCCTGTCCAACTATTCCTGTTATTAATGCAACCTTTCTCATTTTTAATCTATCCTTTTCCTTTGGCTTTGGTACTACCGCAATTATCTCTAAGTTACCATCAAATTTAATTTTTGTTTGTTGGGCAGTTAATATAAATGTTGAACCCTTTTTAATTGATGTTCCATTTATACTACCATTACCATCTATTACATAAAATATTTCAAAGCCTTTATTTTCGTATTCAGTTACGCCATTAACATAAAGCTTATATAAATTAAAATGACTATTTTTAAATGTGTCCTCTTCTTTAAATCTATGAATTAAATTTTTATCGTTATTATAATCAATTACATTTAATGAATCCTCAATATGAAGCTCTCTTTTTGGTAATCTATTATAATCATAAAGCCTATATGTAATGTCTGATGATTCCTGCGTTTCTAAAATAAAGCTATCACCATGTATGGCATGAACTCTACCTGGCTCTACAATCACTAAATCATCAGATTCTATTTCCTTATTAATTAAGAATTTTTCTAATAATCCTTCATTGATTACCTTTTTTAATTCAATAGAATTCTTTACATTTACTCCAAGTGTTACACTAGTTGACTTTGTTTCAGGTAAAATATACCAGCATTCAAATTTACCTAATGAATTTGATTTTTTTAAAGCATAATCATCATTTGGGTGAACCTGAACACTTAAGTTTTCCTTAGCTGAAATTAATTTTAATAATAATGGAAATTCCTTATCAGGATAATCACCAAATAATTCTGGATGCTTACGCCAAAGGTGTCTTAAGGTTTCACCCTTATATTTTCCACTAGCGATTATTGATGATTTATTTTTATATCCTGATACTATCCATGCTTCTCCAGTACCCTTAGGACAATCATATATTTTATTTAATTCTTCACCAGCCCAAGGCTTTAGCTCAAAGTAAGGCTCTAAAAATAATATCATTTTGCTTCCTCACTTCTAAATACTGTTCTTAGGGCTGTATGCCACATAATTCTAATATCTAACCAAAGGCTTCTTTTTACACAATAATATAATTCCATTTTTATTCTATTATCATATTCAATTTCACTTCTACCATGGCTTGCCCAATATCCTGTAAGACCTGGTCTAACCTTTAATAATAAATCCTTGTTTTCACCATATCTTTCTACTTCTTCAGTAACGATAGGTCTCCAACCAACAATTGACATATTACCAACTAAAATATTAATTAATTGTGGTAATTCATCTAATGATGTTTTTCTTAAGAATTTACCAAATCTAGTTACTCTAGGATCGTTTGTAACCTTGAAATCTCTTTTATATTCCTCTAATTGTTCAGGAGTTAAGATTTCTTCTAGTGGTCTATCATCCTTTTTCATAGATCTAAATTTCCATACTTTAAATTCTTTTCCACCTTTTCCAATACGCTTATGACCAAATATTGGTGATGCGTGTACTGAAAATGGAACAATTATTAATAAAATTATAAATAACCATGATAATAAAATTAATACAATTAATGATGTTATAAAATCAAATAATCTTTTGATTACTGCATAAACAGGCTTTCTTCTATACATACTTATATCGTATGTCATAGATAAGCTCTCTTGAACAGACTTTCTATTTTTTAATTCGTTTCCCATATTTTTTCCTCCAAATTTTATATTGTTTTTTAAAGATAATCCTATACTCTAAAACAATATGAAAATTTAGATAAATTTGTTCTAATAACAATTTGTTCTTTAATATTAACAATTTTTCTTTCAATCTTTAATTTAGCATTATGAATAACGCTAATTAAATCAACTAAAACAATATATACAGTTGTTTCTAGGTCATGTAAAAATGAAAAAGATACTTTTCCAATTTCATTTTCTACATTTGCAATAAATAAAAAGAAATCTTTTTTATCAACAAATTCTACTTGTAGCTTTCCTAATAATTCGCTAAATAGATAAAATTGTTTTTCTAATACTGAATATAAAATATTTAAACCTAAGCCAAACTTATGCATTAAAGCAATTGAAAAAGGAATTAATCCTGTAATTGCAGCACAAGAGATATTCTTTCTAACATTTTTAGAAACTAAAGATAATAAAATACATGCTATAGAAATTAGCATAACAATTGCTAAATTATGATTAATAAAATCAATTAAATAAGAAATCATATTTATTATCTCCTTTCCTTTTATGTATATACATAATACCCCATTTTACTAAACTATTTTAACACAATATTTCAAAAAAGAAAGTAAAATAGTAAAATGTACAGTATTTTTTTGAAAAAAAGAGCCATTAGAATAAATCTAATGGCAATTTTAATCTTAGTATTCACAATTTTTAGGAGTTCTAGGATATGGAATTACATCTCTTATGTTTTCAACACCAGTTAAATACATAATTAATCTTTCAAAGCCCATTCCAAAGCCTGAATGGATGTTTCCACCATATCTTCTTGTATCTAAATACCAATCAATTGGTTCTTTATCTACATGTAATTCTTCCATTCTCTTTAATAATACATCTAGATTTTCTTCTCTTTGAGAACCACCCATTAATTCACCAGATCCTGGTACTAATAAATCTACAGCAGCAACTGTCTTATTATCTGGATTAACCTTCATATACCAAGCTTTAATATCCTTTGGCCAATCAGTAACAAATACTGGTCCATTGAAATGTTCTGTTAAGAATTTTTCATGTTCTTTAGCTATATCATCAGTATATGATGGCATGAATTCCCATTTTGTTTTTTGTTTTAATAATAAATCAACAACATCATGATGTGATATTCTTGTAAAATTAGATACTAATAACTTTTCAAGTCTAGCTTTTAAGCCTTTTTCAATGAATTGATCACAGAAATTAATTTCATCTTTAGCGTTATCTAATACGTATTTTACTACATATTTTAGCATTTCTTCTTCAATATCCATTAATCCATTTAAATCACAAAATGCCATTTCTGGTTCAATCATCCAGAACTCATTTGCGTGTGTTTTAGTATTTGAATTTTCTGTTCTAAATGTAGGTCCAAATGTATAAATATCTGAAAATGCCATAGCAAATGTTTCACCTTGTAATTGGCCAGAACCTGTAATAAATGCTTGTTTTCCAAATAAATCCTTAGAGAAATCAACTTTACCATCTTCTGCATATGGTAAGTTATTAACATCTAATGTTGTTACCTTAAACATTTGATCTGAGCCTTCACAATCAGCACATGTAATAAGTGGTGTATGAACATATAAATATCCATTTGATTGGAAATATGAATGAATTGCCATAGCGGCTACACTTCTTATTCTAAATACAGCATTAAACATATTTGTTCTAGCTCTTAGGTGTGCATTATCTCTTAAAAATTCCATAGTATGACGCTTAGGTTGAATTGGATAATTTTCAGGACAATCTCCTAGCATAACTACCTCTTTTGCGTGCATTTCAAGTGGTTGTTTAGCATTTGGAGTTAAAATAATATCACCAATTATCTTAACTGACATACCTACTCTAAATTTTGAAATTTCTTCAAAATTCTTTAATGCTTGATCATATACAACCTGTAAATTTAAGATTGTAGAACCATCATTTACATTTAAAAATCCAAACTGAGCTTGAGCTCTATTTGTTCTAACCCAGCCATAAACTGTAGCTTCTTTAGCTTGTTTTTCTTCGAATAATCTTTTAATTCTATCTCTTTTCATCTTAATTTCCTCCATTTAATTTTTCTAATTCTTCTCTATATTTTTTAGGTTCTTTTAATATAACAATTTCTGCAGATGGATAATTTTTATTAATTTTCTTTACTGCTTTTTTAGCTTCTCCACTACCACTATATAAAACGAATTTTAATTTTTTATTATTTAAATCTGTATTAGCTAATACTGAATTAATAGGACAAGATAATTTAGAATTCCATATTGGAGAACCAATATATATTTCATCATAATCTTTAATGTCATTATTATAATCAATTAGCTTTGATTTATGGTTAATTCCTGCTAAAAAGCCACCTTTAAATATATTCCAAAAATTATTTTTCTTTAGTGATTTTGCGTTAACTTTTCTAATATCAAATCCAAATTCTTTTAGTTTCTCTGCAACAATATCACCATTTTGACTTAAAGAATAATATATAAATAATTTAGCCATATAATAACCTCCTTAATAAAAAAATCCTTAAAGCAAAAATTGCTCTAAGGACGAATAACCGTGGTGCCACCTTAATTCTGTATAAAATACAGCACTTAATTATACTTTAACGCAGTAATACGTGTAGTTCTACTTAATTCTTCTACCTCTTGGGGATGTTCTCCATTAAGCTTTACTGATTTAATTTCACCATCATAAATCTCTCTAAAAGCTCTGCTTAATATCGTTCCCTTCAACGATTTATACAAATATTATATAACAATTAAATAATATTTCAATTATTTTTATTTAAGATAATATTAATTTTTTAATAATAATTGATTTCATCAATTAAATGCAGATTTTATTACTGATTTTTCTTTACTTTTATCAATATTTATTATTAAATTATTTATAAAGGGTGGTGTTATAAATGTGTATTTTTTGTGAAATAATTAAAGGAAATATTCCTTCAAAAAAAGTGTATGAGGATGATAATGTCTTAGCTATTTTAGATATATCTCAAATAACTAAAGGACATACATTAGTATTACCTAAAAAGCATTTTGATAACTTTTTAGATTTAGATGATGAATATGCTTCACATGTCTTTTTAGCTGCTAAAAAGATAACAAAAATGATTGATAAAGCATATAAACCTTTAGGCTTTAATATAATTAATAATTGTAATGAAATTGCAGGACAATCTGTAATGCATTATCACCTACATATAATTCCTAGATACGAAAAAGATGAATTAGTTATGAATCATAATGATAATTCAAATAAATTTGATTTAGATGAAATTGCACTAAAGATTAGAGGATAATAAAATGGCCTTTATAGGAGTATTTCTATTAGCTATTTTATTCATTGTTTTTTTCTTTGCTTCTATTATTGCTTTAATAGGGCTTATTATAGGAATAATATTAAATATAGTTTTTACTAAAAAGAAAAACGAAGGAAAAAGATATGGAAAAATATGGGCTATTATATCAAGAGTTCAAATAATTATATGCTCTATATGCATAGTACCATTAACAATCTTAGTGATAGTATTAGGTATTTATAGAACACAAATTCCTAAAGAATTTGTTAAAACAGATAATATTATTTATTCATATAATGAATCAGAAATTAATTCTTCTAATGGTAAATACGTTCCAATTCATTTAAATACAACTAAATCTATTGGCTATTTTGAAAAAGATGATATTATTTATTCTTATATGCCAGATGGTTTATTCGAAAAATATAAATGGAAAAATCATTATACAATTAAAAATAATACTGGATATGAAATAATTGCGTTAGATGATAGTTATGATTATCAATTATATTGTAAAGAAGAAAATCTAGATTCTATATTAGATTATTATGAAAATAATACAAAATGGTTTTATAATGATATTAAACTAGATGAAAAGGATCAGTTAATATTAAATGATTATGAAAATCATATTACATTTAATCAATATGTTTCTGATTTTAAAGCATATTTTTATGAATTTGATTTGAATTCAGATGATAATATCTTTAAAAATAATACATTACATTTTACTTATTATGAAAATGAAATTCATTTATATGTTAATGAATTTAATTATTTATTTAATAATAATTATAAAGAATATATTTTAGATGAAACATTAACAAATTTAATAATAACATATATAGAAAATAAATAATTATTCCTTTGATTCTAAAATAAAAAGATTCTGCCAAAATAAAATTGACAGAATCTTTTATTTTTGAAATTTAATCGCTTGAGCTTGAACGGCTTGAATTGCCTTGTACAGCAGCAACAATTTGTAATACTCTTAATACTAATTCTAGGAATGCTAATATCATATTATTAACATATTCTAAATTATATAGCTTATATAATCCCTTTATTTGTTCTATTTCTTCTTGTGTTGCTAATTTTTCTTGTTTTAGTATTTCTATTGATTTAGCTTGAGCTTTTGTTTCCGCTTTTAATATAACACCAGTTAATATAAATGCTACTACATAGAATAATACACCAACACCAGCTAGTATAAATGTAATTAAGAAATTAGGCTCTTTATTATTAGAAACTGCAATAAATATATCAAGTAATAAACCAATAATAACTAATGGTAAAAACATAATTGGACCAAAGAATTGAATAGGGATTAAGATATTTCTTGTTTTCATAATAGGATCTTTTTCTTTATCCATTATTGCAAGTGATGACTTTTGAGCTGCCATAGCTAAAGATGTTACTGAATCTTTTTTATAAGTAAATCTTCTTAATCTAACCTTATGGAAATAATGAGAATATGAATTACCCCAAATTAATGAACCAGTAGCTTTAACTTTAATATTTTCTAAACCATTATCATCTAATATCTTTCTTGCCACTTCAAGGCCTGTCATACCACATGAATTTTTTGTTTTATTTAATTTGTGATATTTAAACCATAAAACTATTGATATAAAAATACCAATTACGCCAAATACAATAATTAGTGCCATAACTACAAGCATTGCTATAGCTATTACATCTGATGTTGTACCTGTATTTTGCTTAATAAAATCTATTAATTGTTGCACAAAATCACCTCTTTTTTATTATTATAACATATTAATCATCATCAATTATAGTAATTTTTGGTTTAGAGGGAGATATATATGCTTTCATTAAATTAATTCTTAACATACTATAATATTTATATAATACTGGATTTACAAATTCTTTCCATTTATCATATTCATTATCATACATATATTGTCTTAATGTTGAAGCATTTATTTTTATATCTTGTCTATCAACCTTAATAAAATTAATTTTTTCTTTTACTTTATCATTAAACCAAGTATCACATTTTGCTTCTATACCAAAAATTATACAATCAGGATAACCATCTAATTTTAAAGCATTTTCTAAGACATAATCACCCCATGCAGGAACATTTCCTACACCTAAATCAGGAAGTGGTGCTATTTTTATTTTATCTTTATATACTTCTTCTAGCATGAATTTTCTTAATTCATAATCAAATGGATTATCTATAGTATTTGATTTATCTGATGAACCAATTAATACTAAAACACTATCACATAATTCTAATGCTTTATCTATAATGTATTCATGGCCCTTATGAAGCATTTGAAATCTCCCTAAGATTAATCCTTTTTTATATTGTTTCATATCTATTTCCTTACATATTTAGGCATTAATTGTAATTTATGTAAATTAATTTTATTTAAATAATCTATTCTTTCTTTAATCTTTTTATCTTCACAAACACCAGTTCTAATATATTTATCTAATATTTCATAGCTAAAGCCTAGCTTTTCTTCATCTGATTTACCACTCATTCCATCTTCTGGTGTTTTATCTACAATAAATGAAGGTAAGCCAAGTTCTCTACCTAGTGCTCTAACTTCAGTTTTTGTAAAATCAGAGATTGGTGAAAAATCACCTGCAGCATCACCAAATTTTGTAGAATATCCAACCCAGTCTTCTGATAAATTACATGTATTACATACTCTACCAGCAACTATAGCTGAAATACCATATAATGTAGTCATTCTAATTCTTGCAGGAGTATTAGTTTTATATACATCATATTTGTCAGGGTCTAAATCCATTTCTTTACCAATTATTTCTCTTAAATTATTAACTGGTTCTTCTATATTTATAACATAATGTTTGATTCCAAGTAGATTTACAACAGCGTTAGATACATCAATATCATGTTGAATTCCTTTTGGCATTAATACGCCAATTACATTTTCTTTACCTAATGCTTTTACTAATAGTGCTGCACAAACAGATGAATCAGCTCCACCTGATATACCAATAACTGCCTTACAGCCTTTTCCATTTTCATTAAAATAATTTCTAATCCACTCTACTACCTTATCACTTTCCATATTCTACCTCTTATATTATTTTTATGTTTTTATTCGTATAATAAAACTACGAACAATTCATAGATATATTATACCTTTCTTTCTTGATATAATCAATTTAGACAAGCTTATATCAGACTTGTTCTACTACATAAAGCTAGA
>Ga0247610_10001733_pt1 | contig 26432 bp, 22 predicted proteins | sample 174DNAGHGhighgp2_FD_193483 | JGI IMG/M metagenome (GOLD analysis project Ga0247610, IMG submission 193483) | Sheep rumen microbial communities from Palmerston North, Manawatu-Wanganui, New Zealand - 1742 DNA GHGhigh gp2 | ecosystem: Host-associated > Mammals > Digestive system > Stomach > Rumen...
TGTGTTCCGCCCAACGCTGAGAATACTCCAGCATGGGCTCGTCGGTCAGCAGTTTGTATACCTCCACGTTACCCGTATGGTAAGCAGCATTGTCCCAAAAAGCCCTAACCTCGGCCTTGTTGTTCGCCTGCCAATAGGTATTCACTTTCCTGATTACTTGTTCCACATCGGTTGGAGTCCATCTCTTGGCTGATACCACCAACGACACCAACAACAATAACACACAGCATTTCAACTTCATAATCTATCACTTTTTATTCTTTATTCGTAATCATCAATCACTGCATTCACGAAATCCATCATAGGCTTGGCAGCCCGGAACACCCGTTCCATCTCGTCAAGCCAATGGTCACCCTCGAAGAAGCGCTCTTCCACCCCACGCCAGGCACAGTAGTCCTTCAGCCTCAGCCACTCCACATGTTCCCAGTCCTTGGGGAACCCTGACGGACAAGTCTTCAGGCGCTCCAGCCCGAAGCCTGACGAGCCATTGCCGGAATGCTCGCCAAGGAATGGGTTCTCGGCATGAGCATCGCTCAGGAAATAGCGCTTGAAATCGGCGTTTCCCACACACTTCAACCACTGTTCTGTATTGCCCATTATCTCGTTCCTACAGGCGGTCAGCACATTCGTTGGCAACCAATAGTTCCCCACGGCCATCAGACAGTTGCCTGGCTCTAAATGGATATAGTAACCACCGCGCAATGCCTTTTTCCCATGTGCATTGATATAGGCTCCGAAATGGTTCTTATAGGGAGACTTGTCAGGAGAGAAACGTGTGTCACGATAGAAACGGTAGGTCGTATCCTTTACCGTCACATGTTTGATCTCTTCATCGAACGTCATGATGCGTCCGATAGCAGCAGCGATACCCTGCTCAAACTCCTGTCGGGCACCTTCGTATTCGGCTTTATGTTCCTGGAACCACGGGCGGTTATTGTTTTTCATCACCTCCCGCAGGAACTTCAAGATCATTTTTGAGTTCATCGGTCTCGTATTATTTGATAATTTACCTCATGCGTTTAACCTGCAGACTTGTATTATCTGATAACTTTCCTCATGCGTTTAACCTGCTGACGCACAACACGAAGGGTGGATTTGTCTACAGCAAAGACTGAATTGAGCCCCTGGGCTTCCTGGGCGGGGTCACCCGTATAGTCATCGCCTACCTGCCACTGCTCATGACGCGGAACGGCATAGCCTCCCCATCCCCAGAAATTGCAACCAGCAAACTTACCACCTGCCTCAGCATTGTCGGCCACCAGAGAGAACACATACTTGTAATAGCCGTCGCGTCCCTTGGTGGGTGAGCCCGGGGTGAAGCGGAAGTCATCGCGCGGATAACCGAACTCTTCCATCACGAGGGGCTTCTTCAGACGGTCGCAGATGGCAAGATGACGGTCAATATAGTCCTTGGTGTTCTTGCAGGAAATGCCAAGGTCTTCGATGAGATGATCCTGGCGTGCCCACGACCAGTTATAGGGCCAAAGGTGTATGTTACAGTAGTCTACGTTGCGGTCGGCACAGATACGCTCATAGCACTCAAAGTCGTTCTCACAGCCCCATGAGCCCTCACTGCCGATGGAGACGAGGTGGTTGGGGTCGAGCGAACGGATGAGCGCCGAGGCTTCAGACAGCCATTTCTCAAAGGCAGGAAGCGCCTCCTTGGAGAAGGCACGGGGCTCGTTGCCTATCTGCCAGGACATGATGGCGGGATCATCCACATACTTCAATCCCGTATAGCGATTGGTGCGGGTAAGGATAAAACGTACATAGTCATAGAACAGCTGATGAGCCTTGTCATTGGTGGCATACTTGCTCATAGCCTGCATAAAGGCAGGATATCCGTCCTCATTGGGACGAGGCTGCTTGCCCGCTCCGGCATGCTCCAGATAGAAGCCATAGCCCCCACTCCACTCCCACGAGTTGTTGAGATAGAGCACAGCCAGCATGTTGCGTTTCCCCATCTCTTGCAAGAGAAAGTCCAGACCTGCCAAGATAGTGTCATTATAGACACCTGGCTTTACCTGCAGAGTAGGCTCCACCTTGGTCTTCACGCCACGCTCACCGTCGGACCCCACAAGGATACGAAGATTGTCGATGCCCATTCGCTTCATGGCATCAAGCTCACGACAGAGACGCTGACGATCCCCACCCTGGCCTTCAGAACCAAGGATGGCTCCGTACCAGAAGTTGGTACCTACATAATAATAAGGTTTTCCGTCACGGACGAAGTGACCATCACGGACGGTGACAAACGATGTGAGTAACAGGTAAGAGGTAACAATAGGTAAGAATGCAAATAGAATTTTTTTCATAAAGCACTGATTGTTATTGGTTATTATATTCTTCTTCAAAGAATTGCTCGAACGTCTGCCGCAGGCGGGGAGTGTCGGCTATCAGGGCGCGCAACTCGTTCAGGTTGCGTTCATTGGGCGAACCAGGGATCCACAGCTTGATATAACCGTCGACAGAATACTTCTGATCCATGTGCTGTTTGAAGCGAAGCCACTGGTGATAACGGTCCAGCTCAGGATAGTTGGCAAGACCGAACTGTATGGTACGACGCACAACCACATCGACAGAGATGTCCCGGTCTGCCTCTGCCACAATACGCCCATAGATGCTGCGGGGAGCATGACTGGCAGATGCGCGATGATCCTCAATGGCTTCTTTCATGACCTCTATCTGGTCTGCAGAGAACCAACGGCTAAGCCGACGGTCCTGGGCAAGGATGCGGCCACCCGTGATGTGATGGACAGCACGAGGACCCGACATCCCTATGTCGTGATAGGCGGCAATGGCATATACCATGTTAAGGTCAGCACCTGTCTGATGGGCCAGGTCAAGGGAACGCCGAATGACACGGGTGACATGCTCCAGGTTATGGGCACGGTCAAACTGTGCATACTGAGGCAGGATCTGGGTCTCCACAAACTCTACCAGGTCAAGGCTTGGATGAGCTACTGAGCGGCGGCCAGAAATCGGTAAATCGGTGTTTGACATAAAAAAGAGCAAATTTGCTTGCAAATATACAATATTTTTTATATCTTTGCAAGAAAAAAGAGAAAAAATAATGAACGACACACAAGTAAAGACCAATTCGCCGAAGGCTTGGCTCCTTGCAGCACGCCCTAAGACACTGACTGGAGCAGCTGTTCCCGTGATGATTGGCACGGCACTGGCGCTGACGGATGCACCAATGTATGGGGAGGGAGCATTCAGTTGGACAGCAGCTGCCCTCTGCATGCTTTTTGCCTTCACCATGCAGATTGATGCCAATTTCATCAACGACTTCTTTGACTTTCTGGGAGGACTGGACGATAAAGACACACGATTAGGCCCACGGAGAGCCTGTGCACAGGGATGGGTGAAACTGGACGCCATGAAACGCGCCATAGCCTTAACCACCTGCATTGCCTGCGTGGTCGGATTACCCCTGATATGGTACGGTGGACTTGAGATGCTTCTGGTGGGAGCTGTCTGTGTGGCAGGATGCTTCCTCTACACCACCCACTTGTCGAAGCTGGGAGCCGGCGATGTGATGGTCGTTGTATTCTTCGGCATCGTACCCGTCTGCATCACCTACTATGTACAGCTGCACACTTGTACATGGCAGGTCATCGTGGCTTCACTGGCCTGCGGACTGGTAATTGACGCGCTGTTGATTGTGAACAACTTCCGTGACCGCGACAACGACCGCATGGTGGGCAAGAACACACTGGTGGTATGGATTGGCGAGAAAGCTAGCCTTGCACTTTACCTCGGTGTGGGTATCGTGGCCTGCATGATGGGGCTGGTGTTCTGGATGAACGGTCATGTACTGGCCTTCGTCCTGCCTCTACTCTATCTGCTGATGCACCTGTACACCTACCTGAAAATCAAACGGATAAACAAAGGGAAGGCCCTGAATCTGTGCCTGGGTGAGACGGCACGCAACATCTTTGTCTATGGCCTTACCGTAACAATAGGAATACTGGTTTAACCCGAATCGGTCATTAGCGTTATGATGAAAACAGCTTGTTAGCGCATAACAGCGTAATGACCGATTGGGGTTTAATTCAAGAAGTTCCAGGATACGCCCATTCGCAGGATATTGCTGTTGACAGGATAGTGAGGTGCAAGGAACTCACGGCGGTTAGCCATGCCTGAAGTGGCATTGCTCATCATAATATAGAACCGGGCACGCTTCAGGTGCATGTTCGCATAGACATTGACAAAGGGATATCCGCCTAACTCAACACGACTCTCCTCGTTCTGCTGTATAGCAAACTGATTGAGCTGCGGACAGAAGTCGGGAGCATTGTAGGAGGTGAAGTATGTCACATCGGCACCCAGGTCTACGGTCAGCACTTTAGCAACCACAAAGTGCAAGTAGAGGTTTGAATAGAAGTTGAACGCAGGCAAGGGCAGCACATCGGTGTTGCTGGAATTCTGATAGGTAATGATGTTGTCCCAATGAAGGGGGCCAAGCTTGAAGTCCTGCAACAGCTGTGCTGTCATGACGTTAAGATTGCCACTGTGCTGCAAGGGCGCAGCCGACAGGGCGGAACGTACGGCATTGGTGTTGACGTACTGCATACCCATGTAGGTATAGTTCTGTATTTCTTCTATGGCCACACGCAAGCGGGTGTCTGTCTTCTGGTAGCTGAGCAATCCTTCAATCCGCGTGCGCGTCTCCTTCGAGAGATCGTCTTGGTAGTCCCACCAGAAGTGCCGGGAGTGGTACCGGCGTTGATAGAACGTAGGATTCAGCCTGTAGAACCAGGCACGCGCTGCCAACTGAACGGTGTCACCTAACAGCGGCATTGGGAAGTTTAGGTCGGTAGAGAAGTCTACCTTCAGCTGTCCGGCATCCTCTCCCACTAGCCAGGTCTCTGCTAACAAGTTATAATGAAGGGTCTTGCCCTGTGTCTTCGACAAGAGACCACCGACGCTGACATTATGTTCCGTATACCTGCGCTGGTAAGGAAGTTTGTCGAGGGTGTCGGCTAGTTCAAACTGCCTCAGCTCATGCGAGACAAAAGCCTTCAACCCAGCCTTGGCATATTTATTGAACCCTTCCACCAGTGCCAAAGCCAAGGTGTTCTTCACCTGCAGGTATTTGGTGACGTCACGGATAGAGTCATTGGCAGCATACGGGAAGTAGTTGTCGGCATAATAGCCGTCGGGAGACTGATAAGCTATATAGGTACGCGTATACTTGTTGGTCTCAAGCGTATGGATGAAACTGGTAACGGGGACAAACACCTGCTTCATCAAACTGTCGGGCTCTTCCTTGCTTCTGGCTTCCAACAGACTGTCCAGATTGGTATGATCGTCTACCTTGATGCGGGTGGTGTCACTGGCTATCAGCAAGGAGTCGCTTAGGACGGGCTGAGGCAACACTTCATCGGCCACCTTGGCATCGTCAGGACGACCCTGAGGCACTTCCTCGGCTTTCTTCCTGGAAGATGTACTCCCGGTCTTTCCGTCTTTCTCGTCACCCTTCTCTTCTTTTTCCTTCTTGGATTCCTGTGCAAACTTACGGGCTTTTTTCTCTTCGTCCGTCAGTTGCTCTTCACGATAGAAACCTATATTATACCGATGGGTAAGGAAAAAATGGAGATTGTCATTTCGGTTCCAGTTCTGGGACAGCACGGTAGGAATATCGTTCTCCTGATAGTTCTCATCAATACTTTCGGGACGACGTACATAGTCATCTTCTGTGATACCTCCATTTTCTGCTGCTTTCTGGTGATAAGTAGAGAAGACAGCATGCATGTTGTACTGGTCACCCAGATACGAACCGAAAAGGGTGGCACCGAAATGAGAAGTGCTCTGATTGGCAAAATAGCCACGGGCATAGGCATAGTTCAAATCAAAGCCAAAGCCCAGCCTTCTGTCAACGTTCACGGCAAAACGAGCGTCCAGCTTATCTTCACCGTCCTGCTTGTCACCACAACTGGTATAGGTCATATTTGTCAGCGGTGAGAGGGTGTTGGTGAAATGCACCTGGTCCGGCGACTTGTAGACATAGCTGTATGGCTCGGTGAAGATAAACTGCTCACCTATCTTACGGTCTGCGAATATACGGTTCTGACGTGCAGTAAAGTTGTTGCCCGTAGTGTTGTATTCTCCATACAGACCCGAATTGAATGTGGTCTTCATAAACAGATGGGGCATGGTGTCGACAACAGCGGGAATCACATCGCCGAATCTCCGGTCTACAGTCCACACATGGATCCCGACAGGTACCTCCCGGCTAGAGGACGTTGAGTCGTTGTTATGTGGATTGAAGTTCCGGTTCTGTCGCTCGTCTCGCTGGGTGACATTACCTTCCTCGTCTATTTGGTTGTAGACCTGGGCATGTATGGGGGAAAGGGTGAAAAGGTGAAACAGGAACACACATATCACCAGTACTCTCTCCTTCAATAAGGTTTTCATCATCATCATTTCCAGCCTTTCCTACAACTTCATCATCCGTAGGGTCAGTTCTATGAACTTCACCACACAGGCAGCACCTACGATATAAAGACCTAACGTGTGACTATGCCAGAAATAAACACCCATACCCACAAGTGCTGCCAGGATAAACACCACGTTCATCCACTGGCGCAACCCATAGGTACGTCCCTCATCCTTAAAGGGTTTCAGATTGTTATACTTGTTCATCCCTGACAGACACTATTTCAGCAACTCAGCAAACTTGTTGAAAAGAAAATCCTTGCGGTCAATGGTCTTCCGACGGAACTTGCCGGAGACACGCGCTAACTTCGTCTGCTTTTTGTTGAGTCCCCACTTGTCGGTTATCCATTCCTCAGCAACATAGTGCTGTGGGTCACGTTCTTCGTCATAGATATAATTGATGCGGCTCATGGTGACATCGGCCTTGCCATCGGCACAGTCCACAATCAAGTTATAGAGCAGACGGGTACGGTCTAGTTGCAGGGCAGTGGACTTGAACACCAGCCATTCCTGCAAGGTGGCACCCACCTGACGGCCCTTGTCTTCCAGGACAACACGGCTCTGCTCAAACTGATTGGGTTCATGAACCAGCTTCTTCATATAGTCCAATACAATGTCGTACACCTGCTGGGCCGACTTGCCCGGAGCATCGACGGTGGTCTTGAACACAACCTTGCCATCCACCTCGGGCACTGCACCCGCCAGATACTTCTGGTCAGGGTTGACACTATTGGCACTTGTCTCTACACGCTCCCATGTATTATCTTGAGCCATAACCACCATCGGCAGACTCATGAATAAAGCAAAAAACAGTCTTTTCATCATCGTTTAATAATTAAAATCGGGCAAAATTACAAAGAATATTCTGTTTTTCGGCTAACTGAGCGCCTTTTTTCAGTTTTTTTACCTTTTATCCTTTCACCCTTTTCACTCTTTCACCTTTATTTCAGTTCCAGCTCTTTCTGTAGTCTCAATATCTCATCACGATACTGGGCTGCCTGCAGGAAGTCGAGTTGCTTAGCTGCCTCCTTCATCAGACGAGTAGTCTCGGCAATGGACTTCTCCAGTTGCGGACGGGTCATGCGTTCCACAATTGGGTCTGCAGCCATATCAAGTGACGGGCCGTTGAGTGGTGAGAGACCAGCCATCTTCAGCTCCTTGACGTCGGGTCTGTCATCCTTGCTCAACGTGCTCTGTTTCAGCGTCTTCACAATCTGTGTGGGCGTAATGCCATGCTGCTCGTTATATTGAAGCTGCTTCGTACGGCGACGCAACGTCTCGTCTATGGTAAGCTGCATGGAGGCGGTGATGTGGTCAGCATACATGATGACCTTTCCATTCACATTGCGTGCTGCACGGCCTGCTGTCTGGGTCAGCGAGCGGTGGGAACGAAGAAATCCTTCCTTGTCGGCGTCGAGGATAGCCACCAACGACACTTCCGGAAGATCCAACCCCTCACGCAACAGGTTTACACCCACCAGCACATCATACTTGCCATTGCGCAGGTCCTCCAGGATCTTCACGCGATCCAACGTTGCCACGTCACTGTGAATATAGGCGGTCTGTACCCCGTGATTCAACAGGTACTCCGTCAGTTCCTCTGCCATACGTTTGGTCAGGGTGGTCACCAGCACCCGTTCGCTGCGCTCACTGCGTACACGGACTTCCTCCAGCAGGTCGTCTATCTGGTTCTCTGTAGGACGCACATCTATCTCAGGATCCAACAGACCTGTAGGACGGATCAGCTGTTCCACAACCACACCCTCGGCCTCTTGCAACTCAAAGTCGGCAGGCGTGGCCGACACATAAATCACCTGATTCAGCATAGACTGGAACTCGTCGAATGTGAGCGGACGGTTATCAAAGGCGGCTGGCAGACGGAAACCATATTCCACAAGGTTCTTCTTCCTCGCACGGTCACCACCATACATCCCACCTATCTGAGGCACAGACACATGGCTCTCGTCAATCACCATCAGGAAATCCTCGGGAAAGAAGTCCAGCAAGCAATAAGGACGCTCACCAGGCTCACGACCGTCGAAATAACGGCTGTAGTTCTCAATACCCGAACAATGACCCAGTTCCTTGATCATCTCCATGTCGTACTCCACCCTCTCCTTGATGCGCTGTGCACGCATCGGGTCACCCAATTCCTCGAAAAAGGCCACTTGCTCCACCAGATCGTCTTGTATCTGACGGATTGCCTTGTGCGTCTGGTCTTCCGATGTTGTGAAAAGGTTCGCAGGATAGAGCTTATACTGGTCAAACTTACCCAGTCGATGCATGGTCACACTGTCCAGTTCTTCAAGACTGTCAATGTCGTCATCCCAAAAAGTCACCCGAAGAACAACATCCGAATAAGCCATTGCCACATCCACCGTGTCACCCTTCACGCGGAAAGTGCCACGTCCCAACTCCAGGTCGTTCCTGACATAGAGAGCCGACACCAGTCTCCTGAGGAACATATTACGGTCCAGCTTCTGACCGACGTGAAGTTCTATGACATTCTCCTGGAGTGCCACGGGACTGCCCATACCATAGATACATGAAACCGATGATACAACAATCACATCCTTACGCCCTGACAATAAACTTGATACGGCCGACAGACGAAGGCGGTCAATCTCTTCGTTGATGTCCAAATCCTTTTCAATATAGGTATCAGTCGTAGGCAGGTAGGCCTCAGGCTGATAGTAGTCATAATAGCTCACATAGTACTCCACGGCATTTTCCGGGAAAAAGCCCTTCATCTCGTCAAACAGCTGGGCTGCCAGCGTCTTGTTGTGGCTCAGGATCAGAGTGGGTTTATTCACGTTGGCAATGACATTTGCCACAGTGAATGTCTTTCCGGAACCTGTCACGCCCAACAGCACCTGCGAGTGGTCACCTCGCAACACACCATCCGTCAGTTGGCGGATAGCCTCTGGCTGGTCACCCGTTGGCTGATACTTTGATGTCAGTTTGAATTTACTCATTTTCAGAAGCGTTTTCTTTCTTCGCGGCAAAATTACAAATAAAAAATGAAACAACAAACAAATCGCACAAAAACTCTACGTCATCATCCGTTCGGTTAAACACCTTTTCCGTCTTATCCTGCTCCAGTTCAGCTCCAATTCGGCTCCAATTCCGCTCCGGTTCGTGGCTTTGAAAAAAAGTGTTAAATGTTGAAGGTACTGCGACCGACTTCAGCAACAGGCCAACACGATTGTTGATAAGTCTCTGTTTATCAACTTAAAACACTCGTTTTAGCGTTATTTTATGGATCAGCACTAAAAAATCGCTAAAATCTTTTTGACTAAAACTCATCTATTTATTGCTTCATAGTTCCTATATTTGCAGTCGAAAACTGATTTTCACTTTCGAATTTACAACTAATAACAAAAAAGAAAAAAGATGAAAAGAACAAGATTTATCATTTCAACTATATTTGCGTATTTCCTCTGTCTTGGTGAGACAGACTAATTGTTATTGTTTAATTTAAAAACTAGGAAAATGAAAAAAGTATTTTACTATTTGTTGGTCAGTTTCTTTATGCTGACAACAAAAGCGTTAGCCCAGCAGGATTATCATCCGTTGGTGGTAAATGGCAAGACCTGGAAAGGTTATGAGACTAATGGCATTACTGGCCAGCGTTATAAGCTGGACTATTTCTTACAAGGAGTTATTAAGATGGCAGGAAAGGCTTCAAAGAATGACTCGATCAATTATTACGGGTCTGGCGAAGGCAAGCAATATATGAAACTCTACTGCTATTCAGAGCGGCTTGCAAAGAAAGGCTTTAAGCAGCCAATGTATCTTGGTGGGTTAAGGGAAGAAGACGGTAAGGTGTATGGAACCTGGGAGTCTTATGGTGCTAAGCTCGACCCTCAAGAGGCTCCTATCTTTGACTTTGGAATGGAGGTAGGCGACTCTGCCTATTGTGCCCTGTCATCCGTATCGGCAGGTATTCAGGGATTCTCATTCATTGGCAGTAACCGTATTTTGGGAGTTACAGACCATTACCAGAATCTGCATGACTATTGCATCAAGCTTGATAGCATTGTCAGCATTACTGACGATAGCGATTTGCCAGTTTGCAGCTATGTTTTCTGTGCATATGGCCGAATACTTCCACAAGGAGGAGATAATGAGTTCTTCAGAATCCCCAATGCTCTCACATTGGTAGAAGGCATCGGTGCCATTGGCGGCTATCCCTTCTTAGGTTGGGAAGCATGGTGGAATTGGGATTTGCTGTGGAAAGACCGATTCGAGTCCTCATATACCTATGAGCTTGAGAAATGCTTCATTGACGAGGAGATTCTTTCTCACAGTGGTTCTGCCACAGAAATCAATGGTTTGCAGCAAACATCTAGCAAAATTGAAGCAAATACTCTCTACGATCTCCAGGGTCGTCGCATTCAGGGCGAACCACAGGGCAAGGGCATCTATGTAAAGAATGGCAAGAAGTTCGTGATGAAGTGAAACTTCTGACACCATATCTCCTAAACGAGCCATCCCTCTCACCAGCAAATGGCGAGAGGGACGGCGTTTTGGGAATAAAGGGCATCATCTTGCCACTTTGGAGCAATACTTTTGAAACCGTGTAAAACCAAAAAGACCGATTCCATCGACAAAAAGGCTTCTTGGTGAATAATGAGTGAATTATTTCTTTCCATTTTTCTTGTCTCTTCCACGGTTTCTTTGTATTTTTGTGCCGAATGTGTTCAATAAGTCGTTGCAGACTCGGTATGGTAGACCACCACATTATGAAGTAAGCTAAAAATGGCTGATATGAAGAAGTTTGTTTTATTTATCATCATGCTGGGTGCTTTATGCGCCTGCACTGGAGGGGGAGAATATGAGGAGATGCGGCAGCGTCTCCAGGCGCTGAATATGTTGAACCGTGCCGACTCCGTGCTCACCGCCACGGAACGCGACGAGGCACAGGCACTCGTCGACTACTTTGATAGTCACGGCACTCCCAACGACCAGATCCTGGCTCACTACCTCCTTGGCCGCTGCTACGCCGACATGCACGAGGCACTCATGGCTCTCCACTGTTACCAGGAGGCCATCAGCCGTGCTGACACCACTGCACAGGATTGTGACTTCGCCCAACTCAGCCGCATCTATGGGCAGAGTGCCATCATATTTTATAATCAGGGGTTGTACCGCAATTCTTTGGATTACTATGATTCTTCTGCAGAATATGGGTATCGTGGAAAGGATACGCTGAATGCTTTAAGGAGTTATGCTATGAAGGCGACCTCTTACGACCAACTCCAGATGAAAGACTCTGCCATCTTGATATACACAGATGCCATCAAACAACTGAAGGCATATAAATATAATACGGAAGCAGCAGGCTTTTCTGGCGGATTGGCGGAAAAGCTGGTTAGTAGAGGAGACACATTGGAAGTAGCACGCTATTTCGAGGAATATGAGCGTCATTCAGGTTTCTTCGATTCCATCGGAAACATTGAGAAAGGTCGTGAGGTATATTATTACGCAAAAGGAAGGTATTTCTTGATTTCAGGGCAACTTGACTCTGCCGAATACTATTTCCGAAAGGAATTGCGAACAGGACAAGACTTTAATAATCAGAATTGTGGTTCAAGAGGTCTTGCCCGGCTATACCAACAAAAGCACATGTCGGATTCAGCCGCAAAATACTTCGCATATAGTTACGACATGAACGATTCGTGCTTTGTCCAAATGACAACGCACGAGGTCGAACAAGCCAAGGCCATGTACGACTATAGTCGCCACCAAAAGGTGGCCCAGCAGGAAGAGTTGCGAGCCCAAAAGAATGCACGTTTTTTCTGGATAGCAGTAGCATTGGCACTGACATTCCTTTTATGTTCATCCGTTCTTTACTTGAAGTATCAGGAAAAAAAGAAAACGCAAAAGTGAAGTATCGGAAGAGGGGTTTACTACGGGGTAAACATCGTTCGCCTATACCCGAACGATTGTTCGCCTATACCCAAACGATTGAACGCCTATACCCAAACGTCAATAGTAATATTTTTAAGACACTCAAGGTTTGGAAGATGGGTTGAAAGAAATAAATCTGAGATATTATGCTTGAAAATGAATGTATATGTAACACGTGCAGGATTGGCTTGTCAATAGCTTTTGGAACAAGATAAAACCAGGAATTGCCAACAATACACTCCTTCCATGAAAATAATGTGAATAAATATTGGTATGATTAATTAAATTTCCCTAATTCTCTTTGTAGTTCGCACGAAAAGCAGTAATTTTGCAGGCTGAATGAAAAAGAACATGCTTATCATGGCTTTTGCTGCACTTATGGTGTGCAGTTGTGCCAGCGAGTTTAATGCCGTATACAAGTTGTCGGACAACGACTACAAATACGAATATGCAAAGCAATGCTTTGCCGAGGGAAGGTATGTACGCGCAGCAACCCTGCTACAGGAAATCGTCACTTTCATGAAAGGTGGAGACAACGCACAGGAGAGCCTCTATATGCTCGGCATGGCCCAGTACATGAGCCGTGACTTCGAAAGTGCCTCCGCCACCTTCAAGAAGTATGGTTCTTCCTACCCCAAGGGACTCTATGCCGAACATGCAGCGTTTTATGTGGGACAGTCACTCTATGAGAGTGCGCCGGAGCCCAGGCTTGACCAGACACCTACCATGGGAGCCATCACTGCCTATCAGGAATTCCTGGACCGTTACCCGGACTCTGAGCTGCGCCCCGAAGCACAGCAACGTCTGTTTGAACTACAGGACAAGCTCATCATGAAGGAACTGCTCAATGCTCAGCTCTATTACAACCTCGGAGGCTACTTCGGCAACCTCAATGCCAACGACGAGAGCAACTATGAGTCCTGCATCATCACTGCACAGAATGCCTTGAAGACATACCCGTTTTCCAAGCTGCGTGAAGATTTCTCTTTGCTCATCATGAAGAGTAAGTTCGAACTGGCAGAGAACTCCACCGAACAGCGCAAACTTGAACGCTATCGTGACGCCGAGGATGAATGCTACGGATTCCTCAACGAATTCCCTGAGTCCAAGGACAAGTCCTTAGCCGAGAGATATATTGCCAAGTGCAAGAAATACACCAAAGACTAAGTATTGGTTGAGAACTGAGACATTCCACATTGTATCATTTAAAAATTCAAAATCATCATATATTTATGGATTACAAGAAGTCAAAAGCCCCCGTTAACACGGTAACCCGCAACATTATGGATCTATGCCGCGACACGCATAACATCTACCTAAGTGTTGCCATCATCTCCAAGCGTGCCAATCAGATCAGCATGCAGATCAAGGACGATCTTTCCAAGAAACTGGCAGAGTTTGCCAGCTATAACGATTCACTCGAAGAGGTCTTCGAGAACCGCGAGCAGATAGAGATTTCACGTTACTACGAGAAGCTTCCCAAGCCTTCTCTGCTGGCTACTCAGGAGTTTATTGAAGACAAGGTTTACTGGCGCGACCCGCAGCAGAAAGAGCAGTCTGAATCATGATACAGCGCATTCAGACCGTCTATCTGCTACTGGCAGCCATCTTGGCTGTTGTATGCTCGTGCATCAGGCTCACATGGCTTGACGTGCTGCAGCTGCTTACCGCTGCAGTATGCCTGGGCACCATATTCCTATACGCAAAAAGAGTGCTACAGGCCAAAATCTGCCTCGTAGCACTCCTGCTGGTTTTTGCCTGGTACATCGGACTGGCAGTCATTCAGGGCTATGTTAACACGGTCGACTGCCTGCCTATGATAGAGGCCATCCTGATCTTCCTCGCACGAAGGGGAATCATTCACGACGAGAAACTCGTCCGCGCTGCTGATCGCATACGCTGAACTATTTCCATCGTGCTCCTTCCCGGAGCACGATCTTCACTTTGGACTTTTTAGGAAGTTGGGGGCGATTCCACTCGCCTCCTAATATTTGTATCACCGTCTCTGCCTTTGAAGAGGACAGGGCTGCTGCCACAGCTGGTTCCAACTCCAGATAGTGTCCGCGGCCATTTCGGTCCACGGTGATATCGGCATCTGTGCGGTACTTGCTCAGAATGGGCACTTCCTCACAGATGGCATCAGCCAGAAGACGGGCCACGACATGGGCACCATAGACGGAATAGTGGGTGTTGTCCTGTTTACCCTTCGGTTCAGAGGGTTCCACTCCCGGCAGGAACCACATGTGAAGCTTCTTGGACTCCTCTACGCCAAGGCCCTGCTCCAGGTCATGGGTAAGTTTGTTGGCATCCACGAAGAAACAGTTCATCCTCTTAGCCACATCACGGGGAGCCACACGATAAAGTCCATGCGTATCAATAAGCGAGTCACCCTCCACCATCTTCACACCGTCCTTGAAGGTCTGGGTACGAAGCTTCTCATCATCATCGTTCTCCGGGGCATTGACAAAGAAATTGCGGCGCACCACACAGTTCATCAGAATGGGGATACCACCATGCTCACGGGTCTCTCGCACAAACTTTGCCAGGTTATAGTCAAACGTTGAACCAGGATCCGTATGGCGGTCTTCCTTGGGTTTCTCATCATTATGACCAAACTGGATGATGACATAATCACCGGGCTTCATCTTCTGAAGCACCTTGTCCCAACGGCCTTCGTTGATGAATGAGAGCGAGGAACGACCATTGACAGCATGATTGTCAATCACGATATGATCATCGAAATAGCTCTGCAGAGCCATCCCCCACCCTCGTTCCAGCTTTCCACCGGAAATACTCTTATTCGCCATAGTCGAATCACCTATCATGAAGATGGTGGTGGTCTTGTCCTTCGTGCCTGCAGTCAGCAGCAACAGGGCAATGGCAACAAATGAGATGACCCTTTTCATTTCACTTCACCTTTTCTGTCAGTTCCTCGGCAGTCACCAGTTCCTGCTCACCAGTGAGCATGTTCTTCAAAGTGAACTTGCCTTGTTCCATCTCGTTCTCACCAGCCAGCGCCACAAAGGGTATCTGTTTGGCATTGGCATACGACATCTGTTTCTTCATCTTCACAGCATCCGGGTAGATCTCCGTCCGTATGCCTGCAGCACGGGCACAGGCCACAGCAGGCAGGCAATAGGCAGACTCCTTTTCACCGAAGTTGATGAATAGCAACTGGGTGCCGCTGACAGCATCCTGCGGATACAGCTCAAGGGCGTTGAGCACGTCGAAGACACGGTCCACGCCGAAGGAGATACCAACTCCCGAAATACCCGGCATGCCGAAGATGCCGGTCAGGTTGTCATAGCGGCCACCACCAGTAATGGAACCTATCTGAACGTCCAGAGCCTTCACTTCGAAGATGGCTCCTGTATAGTAGTTCAGACCGCGTGCCAGGGTGAGGTCGAGCTGGAGCTCGTTCTTCAACTGGCAGCCGGAAAGGGTTCGGAGGATGAAACGGGTCTCCTCTACGCCCTTCTGTCCCGTCACACTGTCTTTCAGCACCTGAGAGATGGTATCGAGCTTCTCGTCGTTAGTGCCCTGAAGCAGGATGATGGGCTGGAGTTTCTGGATCTGTTCCTCGCTAAGTCCGTCTTCACGCAACTCGGCATTGACATGATCTATACCAATCTTGTCGAGCTTGTCTATGGCCACGGTGATGTCCACAATCTTGTCAGCTGCACCGATAACCTCGGCAATGCCAGTTAGGATCTTGCGGTTGTTGATCTTGATCTGTACACGCACGCCAAAGCGACTGAACACAGTGTCTACTATCTGCATCAGCTCCACCTCATTGAGAAGGGAGTCGCTGCCTACGATGTCACCGTCAAACTGCCAGAACTCACGATAACGTCCTTTCTGCGGACGGTCAGCACGCCACACGGGCTGCATCTGATAGCGTTTGAAAGGCAGCTGAAGCTCATCACGGTGCATCACCACGTAGCGGGCAAAAGGCACGGTGAGGTCATAGCGCAACCCCTTTTCACACATCTTGGATGCCAGGTGCAAGGCATTGCGTTCCTGAAGCTCCTCGTCGCTCACCTTTGCCAGGCAGTCGCCAGAGTTGAGCACCTTGAAAAGCAGTTTGTCACCCTCCTCGCCATATTTTCCCATCAGCGTCTGGAGGGTTTCCATGGCAGGAGTCTCAATCTGCTGGAAACCATACAGCTGGTACACCTGCCTAATGGTATCGAAGATATAATTGCGCTTGGCCATCTCCACAGGAGAGAAGTCGCGCGTTCCTTTTACAATTGTCGGTTTGTTTGCCATATTTCTATGTTTTTAGGCCAAAAGCACAATTACTTACGAACGATTGTCTGTGCACGGTCAGGACCGATGGAGATAATCTTGATGGGAGTCTCCAACTGCTCCTCAAGGAATGCGATATAGTCCTTGAACTGTGTGGGGAACTGTTCTTCGGAAGTGAACTGCGTCATGTCCGTCTTCCATCCTGGTAACTCACGGTAGACCGGCTCTATACCCTCTTCTATGTTATAGGGGAAATAGTCAATCTCCTGTCCGTTCTGCTTGTACGCCACACAGGCCTTGATGGTATCGAAACCGTCAAGCACATCACTCTTCATCATGATGAGTTGGGTGACACCATTCACCATGATACTATAACGCAGGGCCACCAGGTCTATCCATCCACAACGGCGCTCACGGCCTGTGACAGCCCCGTATTCATGACCCAGGTCACGGATTCTCTTGCCAGTCTCATCGAAGAGCTCAGTGGGGAACGGACCTGCACCCACACGGGTACAGTAGGCCTTCATAATGCCATAGACATCACCAATCTTGTTGGGACCGATACCTAGACCGGTACATGCACCCGCACAGATGGTGTTCGATGAAGTAACGAAGGGATAGGAACCGAAGTCTACATCGAGCATCGTACCCTGGGCACCCTCGCAGAGCACGCTCTTGCCGCTCTTCAGGAAACCGTTGATCTCGTGCTCGGAATCGACGATGGGGAACTGACGCAGGTATTCCACACCCTCCAGCCATTTCTTCTCTACCTCGGCTATGTCGTAATCAAAGTCCAGTGACTTCAGGATAGCCTCATGGCGGGCCTTCGCTGCTGCATACTTCTCAGGGAAGTTCTCCAGGATATCACCCACACGCAGACCGTTACGGCTTACCTTGTCGGTATAGGTGGGACCGATTCCCTTGCCTGTCGTGCCCACCTTGTTCTTGCCCTTCTGAGCCTCATAGGCCGCATCGAGCACACGGTGTGTAGGCATGATCAAGTGAGCCTTCTTCGATATGTGTAGACGTGAGCGCAACTCATGTCCACTGGCTTCCAGTGCCTTGGCCTCATCCATAAACAGGTCGGGAGCCAGCACCACACCATTGCCGATGATGTTCACCTTCCCCCCTTGGAAAATGCCAGAGGGGATGGAACGCAACACATACTTCTGTCCTTCAAACTCCAGCGTATGACCGGCATTAGGACCGCCCTGGAAACGGGCTACTACATCATACTGTGGGGTCAGCACGTCGACCACCTTTCCTTTTCCTTCATCGCCCCACTGCAATCCCAGCAGAACGTCTACTTTACCATTGTTCATTTCTTATGATCGTTTTTTACTTCTTTCTTTACAAGATTCTTCTGACGCGTCAGCTTCGCCTGACAGATGCTGCAGATACCATATATATATAAGGTAAAGCCATCCTTGCGGAACCGCTTCAGATGTAAATTGTCGATGACCTCGCTGATCTCGGGCGAATCAATCTCGGTCACCTTTCCACAGACGGTACAAATCTGATGACTATGGCTGTTATTGTCATAACAGGCCTCATACTTGGTAGACCCGTGAAAACGGTGACGTATCACCAGACGCAACTCCATAAACAGGTTGAGCGTGTTGTACAACGTAGCCCTGCTGACAGGAAACTTATAGTCGGTTGCCAGCTTCTCACCTAATTCCTCCAGCGAGAAATGTCCTTTCGTACTATACACCGCATCAAGAATCGCATAACGCTCCTGCGTCTTACGATGATTGTTTATTTCCAAGTAGCTGTCTAGTATCCGCCTGACGGCGGCTTTCACACTTTCATTCATTGTAGAATACTTCATAAACCGCACAAAGGTACGACATTTTCTTCAGATTACGTGCAATACAAATTATAAAAAGTCTAAACTGCAAAAAAAACGTGCGACAGTTCAAAGAGTCAAACCAATTAACTGCCCAAAAACCGTGAGTTAACTCGATTGATCGTTTGAGTTAACTCGATCGATGATTTGAGTTAACTCACGTTTTTAGGGCAGTCATTTCGTGATGACTATCACCTTGCTTGAATCGTGTCGCTCTCTTGCTTGCATCTCAGGCTGAGATTGCTTGAAGAGAGACGTCGCGTCTGAGTGCAAGGCGAAGGCAACCGAGTTTGCTCGTATTGCTGAGCATGAGGGTTACCGTGGTGAACTGGGAAGTGACTTACTTTTCTGCGAAATGTTAAAATCCAGAATAACAGAAAAGAATTGGGAGAAACTATTGTTTTGCTTGGTTATTTTTTCGTACCTTTGCAGCAGTTCAAAAACATACCGACAATGAAAAGATTACTAACCATGGTTGCTACGGCACTGTTGATAATGCCCTGCAACATTCAAGCTCAACAGAACGAAGAAGTGAAAATAGGTAAGCAAAACATCCGTCTTCAAAGCAAGCTCATGACTCCAGAGGCGCTATGGGCCATGGGACGCATCGGCAGCTGCGAGGCCTCGCCAGACGGGAGGCTTATTGTCTATCAGGTAGGCTACTACAGCGTAAAAGCCAATAAAAGCCAGCAGAAGATTGCCATCGTCAATGCAGACGGTACTGGCAACACCACGCTTACCATAGGCTCGAAATCGGAGAGTGAACCCACCTGGATTGACAATGAAACCATCGCATTCATGACAGGCGGCGAAGTATGGAAGATGAAAGCCGACGGTTCCGGCCGCCAGCAACTGTCGAAGACTGACGGACAGGTAGAGGGATTCAAGTTCTCACCCGACCGTTCGAAGGTCATCCTGCTGAAGTCAATACCCTTCCATGAAGTCATCAAGCAGAACCCGGACGACCTGCCAAAGGCTACCGGCAGGTTGGTGACCGACCTGATGTATCGCCACTGGGACCACTATGTAGAAAGCATCCAACACCCATTCCTCTACACTGTAGGCGATGGTCTGACCATTTCAGCAACAGGTAACGACATCCTCGAGGGCGAGCCTTTCGAGTGCCCAATGGAACCCTTCGGTGGCATTGAGCAACTGGACTGGAGCCCTGACTCGAAAAGCATAGCCTATACCTGCCGCAAGAAGACGGGACTGGCCTACTCCATCTCCACGGACTCCGACATTTATCTATATATTATAGGTACGCGCGAAACGAAGAACCTCTGCAAGCCAACCGGCTATGTGGCTCCTGAGGTTGACCCCACCATCACATTGAGGGTGCAGGCAGTCAACAGTCCTGAGAACCTGAAGAACAATGTGGGTTACGACCAGAATCCGCAGTTCTCGCCCGACGGACGTTACATTGCCTGGCAGTCAATGGAGCGCGACGGCTACGAGGCCGACCTCAACCGCCTTTGCATCTACAACCTGGCAACAGGCGAAAAAAGCTATGTAGACTGGAAGAGCGACGTGGAAGCCTTCTGCTGGGCTGCAAGCAAATCGAGAGCAGACAAGGAAGTAAAGGGGAAAAACGGCGGAGTTGCGAAAGTGTCCTCTCCCCGTCTCTACTTCCTCAGCGTCTGGGAAGGATGCTGCAACATGTACACCGTACTGAACAACGGAAACGTCTTCCAGCTGACGGAGACTTGGGACGACTGGACCTCCATCAAAATGGCTAACAACGGCAATTCCATCTTGGCCACCCGCCAAAGCCTGAGCCATCCGACAGACATCTACAGAGTGTTACCTAGAGAAAGGTTTGCCACACCATCAAAAGCTCCCAAAGGCCATGTGTTCAAGGCTGTAACAGGAACGGAAGTACAGCAGGTTACCCAGGAGAACGACCATATACTCTCACAACTGACACTCGGCAAGATGCAGCAGTACTGGGTGCCCACGACCGACGGCAAGAAGGAACTGGTATGGGTGATGCTGCCCGCCAACTACGAGGAAGGCAAGAAATACCCCACCCTACTCTTCTGCGAGGGCGGTCCTCAAAGTCCTGTTTCTCAGTTCTGGAGCTACCGCTGGAATTTCCAGATGATGGCAGCCAACGGTTATGTAGTAGTGGCTCCCAACCGTCACGGACTGCCAGGCTTCGGACAGGAATGGAAGGAGCAGATTTCGGGTGACTGGACGGGCCAATGTATGCAGGACTACCTGAGCGCCATCGACTTCGCTGCCGACAGTCTGCCTTTTGTCGACCGCAATCGTCTGGGGGCCGTCGGTGCCAGTTTTGGCGGATTCAGCGTTTACTACCTTGCAGGCATCCACGAGAAACGTTTCAAGGCATTCATAGCCCACGACGGTGCTTTCAACCTCGCCGCTATGTATACAGAGACTGAGGAGAACTGGTTCAGCAACTGGGAATATGACGAGGCCTACTGGCACCGTCCGCAGATGCCCAACGCCAAGAAGACCTACCATGACTCCCCGCACAAGATGGTTGAGAAATGGGACACCCCCATTCTCTGCATTCATGGCGAACTGGACTACCGCATCAACTATACCCAAGGTATGTCAGCCTTTAATGCAGCCCGCATGAAGGGTATTCCTGCCGAGCTGCTCATCTTCCCTGACGAGAACCATTGGGTGCTGAAACCCCAGAACGGTGTGCTCTGGCAGCGCACATTCTTCAACTGGCTTGACCGCTGGCTGAAATAAAGTCTTACAGCTTTACGCTCTTCTTGACGGCCTTCGACTCGTTATGCAAACGGTTGAGGGCCGTTACTACGTAGGTGTAATTCGAAGTTCCGTCCTCGTAGGGCAGTTTCAGGAAAGTATCAGATGTAACTGCCACGATATGAGCTGCATCCAGGTTTTTAACATTCTCGTTTTCAGCAAAGCGATAGACCACATACTGACGTGCCTGGCGCTTCCATCCCTTTCCTCGTGGAGCCGTCCAGAACAGCACGTAGCCGTCGGATGTCCAGATGGGTTTCATCTTGCGGACCTTCCTGGGGGATGTTTTGTCAATAAAGGTCATCAGCGGCTGGAGGGCTGGTTTGCGCCAGTAGTTCTGACGGAGCATGGTGCCATAGTTGCCCACATTGTCGACGACAGCCTTAGCATACCACAGAACGGTGCCTTTCACGTTCTGCATCTGTTGGTGCAGACGGTGCTTGGCAGGCTGCTGGTGGCTGTTGGGATTCTGAGGGTCTATATTTTTCACCGTACGTTCCACGTCCTCGCCGATGAATAGAGGACGCTTGGCTGCATATTGGTTCCACCAGCGGATCAGGGTGTCGTAATCGGCAGCTTTATGGCCTATCTCCCAGTAAATCTGGGGTACGCAATAGTCCAGCCATCCGTTGTTCACCCACAGCAGCACATCGGCATAGAGGTCATCATAGTTCTGCGTGCCATTCGTGTTGCTGCCGATGCTGTTCGTGCTCTTATTACGATAGATGCCGAAAGGCGAGATTCCTACTTTCACCCAAGGCTTGGCCTTATGGATGGTCTTATAGAACTGCTCAATGAACAGGTTCACATTGTAACGGCGCCAGTCACCACGGTCGCGTATGCCATTGGAATGCTTTCTGTACTGCTCATCATCGGGAATCACCTGACCAGCAGCAGGATAGGGATAGAAATAGTCGTCCATGTGGATGCCATCCACATCGTAGCGGGTAACGATGTCCTTAGCCACTTGGCAGATATAGTCGCGGTTCTCGGCAATGCCAGGGTTCAAGATGGTCAACCCATCGTACTTGAAACAGTTCTGCGGTTTGCGCACGGAGATGTGGCTTCTGTCAGGCTGGGTAGTGGTCTTCGTCAGTGCACGATAGGGATTGATCCAGGCATGCAGCTCCATGTTGCGGGCGTGACACTGATTAATCATCCACTGCAAGGGGTCCCAATAAGGACTGGGGGCCTTTCCCTGCTGACCGGTAAGGAAACGGCTCCAGGGTTCCAGTTTGCTCTCGTAGAGTGCGTCGCATTCTGGTCGCACCTGGAAGATGATGGCATTGACACCGTCCTTCTGCAACTCATCGAGCTGATAGGTCAGCGTCTGTTGCATCTTTTGGGTGGACATACCCACAAACTGACCGTTGACGCACTGGATCCATGCACCACGGAACTCTCGTTTCACCTGGGCATGAAGACCAAGGGTGAACAGGAATAACGGACAAAGAACAACAGCCAAAGCCATCATCCTTTCTATCTCTCTCTTCTGTATTGTCATATTAAACGTTATTGATTATTCAATTTGATTTCCTCATAAATCTGTTTCGTCCAGTCCTCCCCGTTTTCAGGGCAAAACGTGCGGATGCCCATCTGAGAGGCAGTAGCCACATTGCGTGCACCATCATCAACAAACAGGGTCTCGGAGGGAGCTATATGCTCGGCCATCAGCACACGGTGGAAGAATTCCGTTGAGGGTTTCATCACCTTCATCTCGTAACTCAGGTAGACAGCATCGAAGTAACAGTCTATGCCATGGCCATGTCCGTCAAACTCGTTCGAGCGTACCCATGACATCATGTACGGGTTGGTGTTCGACAGCAGAACCAATCTGTAGCCCTCGCCTTTCAGCTTCATCAGCACGTCGAGATTACGCTGGGGCACATCCTGTGCATAGCCCAACCATGCATAGCGGCACTGTTCATAGCTCACCTCCTTGCCAGCCATGCGGCTGAATTCACTTCTGAAAGTCTCTGCATCAATCAGCCCTTCCTCCAGCTGTCCGAAGATACCCCCTTGCGTATAGGCATCAAGCCATCGGTCAGCATCCTCTAGCCCAATCTCCTTGAATCGTCTCAAAGCTTCCTGTGGAGCCAATGTGATAACCACACCTCCCAGATCAAAAATAATAGTTTTTATCATGCATAACAAATTAATTATCAAACAAATGCGGTCGTCTTCTGCGGGCTTCCTCCAGCGACAGGATCTCTGCCTGCTCCTGTTGGTAGTCTTCACGCAGATGCTGGTAGCGACAGTCCAGTTCACGTTCCAGTGACATCTCATCGTTCATTAGCCGTTGGGCAACGAGTGCATTCTGCGAAGCATCCTTCATCCACACCACCGGACCGCCATAGACGGGTGCAATTTTCAATGCCACATGCAGCTCGCTGGTAGTCGCTCCACCAATCATAATCGGTATGTTCACACCCGCGCGTTTCAAACAAACAGCCACGTTGACCATTTCCTCCAGACTGGGGGTGATGAGCCCTGACAGACCTATCATGTCCACCTTCTCCTCAATGGCTTTACGTACTATCTGCTCGGCTGGCACCATGACACCCATGTCTATCACCTCATAGCCGTTGCAGGCCATCACTACAGACACAATGTTCTTACCGATGTCGTGCACATCACCCTTGACTGTGGCCAGCAGTATCTTGCCCGCTGAAACTGCCGAACCCTGCTTCTGAGACTCTATAGCAGGCTGCAGTATGCTCACTGCTTGTTTCATGGTGCGGGCTGTCTTCACTACTTGTGGCAGGAACATCTTTCCTTCGCCGAACAACTTTCCTACGCGGTTCATTCCTGCCATAAGCGGTCCTTCGATGATGTCTACGGCACGTGGATATTGCTCCAATGCTTCCTGCAAGTCAGCAGCCAAGTTGTCACCTACCCCTTTCACCAGAGCCTGTTCGAGTCGTTCTTCTACAGATTGCTGTGAATTGTATTTTTCCAGAGGATGATGGTCTGTGGAATGCGGAGTAACGTTTCCTTGGGCAGAATGGTCAGAAGAAGAACTGTCATCATTCCTCATTCTACATTCCACATCCCTTGCAAGCTCAACAAGAGCCTCGGCAGCATCGCTCTTACGGTTCAATATCACATCCTCTATCACCTCCAGCTGCTCATCGGGAATATCGGCATAGGTCACTTTGGTAGCTGGGTTAACAATGCCGAAGTCCATCCCTTGGCTGATAGCATGATAGAGGAACACGGCATGCATGGCCTCACGTATGTAGTTGTTACCACGGAACGAGAAGGAAAGATTGCTCACCCCGCCACTTACATGGGCACCAGGCAGATGCTGTCGAATCCATGCTGTGGCACGTATAAAGTCCATGGCATAGGCATTGTGTTCCTCCATGCCTGTGGCAACAGCCAACACATTGGGATCGAAGATGATGTCAAGAGGATTCATGCCCGCCTGCCCAGTCAGCAGCCTATAGGCTCTCTGGGCTATTTCTATGCGGCGCTCATAGGTTGTGGCCTGTCCCTGTTCGTCAAAGCACATCACCACCACGGCAGCCCCATAACGCATACAGTCGCGTGCATGGCTGAGAAAAACGTTCTCACCTTCTTTCAGCGAGATACTGTTCACAATGGACTTGCCTTGCACACATTTCAGTCCTGCCACAATCACCTCCCAGTCAGATGAGTCAATCATCACCGGAACACGGGCTATGTCAGGTTCTGAGGCAATCAGGTTCAGGAAATTCACCATTTCTGCCTTTGCATCGAGCAGTCCGTCGTCCATATTGATATCTATCACCAATGCTCCGTCCTGAACCTGCTTACGGGCTATGCTCAATGCTTCTTCATACTTCTTCTCCTTGATGAGTCTCAAGAACTTACGCGAGCCAGCGACATTGCAGCGTTCACCAACATTGGTAAAACCCACGGGTTCCAGCAAGTCCAGTCCGCTGAGCCAGATCTTCTGTGGCTGTACGACAGGCACATGAGGCTTCACTCCGGCAACCAGCGGCACATAGCGGCGTATGAACTCATCGTCTGTGCCACAACAGCCTCCCACGATGTTCACAAGTCCTTCTTCCACCAGTTCGCCTATTTGCGGTGCCATGCTCTCTGCCGTTTCGTCGTATAGACCCATGGCATTAGGAAGTCCCGCATTGGGGTGACAGGTTATATAATAAGGTGCACGGGCTGCCAGTTCACGCAGGAAAGGCATCATCTGGCGTGCACCAAACGAGCAGTTCAGTCCTACTGAAAAGATCGGATATGATGACACTGAGGCCAGAAAGGCTTCCAACGTCTGACCGCTGAGTGTGCGTCCAGCCAGGTCGCTGATGGTTACGGAGAGCATAACGGGCAGTTCCACGCCATGTGCCTGCATGGCCTGCAACGAGGCGTCTATGGCACACTTCGCATTGAGAGAGTCGAAGATGGTCTCTATAAGGAGGGCATCCACCCCACCCTCTACCAGCGCATCAGCCTGTTCACGATAAGCGCGGAACAGTTCGTCGTAAGTAAGGTCACGTCGTGATGGGTCGCTCACATCAGGTGACATGGAGCAGGTCTTGTTCGTAGGACCTATACTGCCAGCCACAAACCGGGGATGGTCGTCTGTAGCCATCTCATCGGCACACTTCCTTGCTATACGTGCACCCTCGAGTGCCATGCGGCGTGCCTCATATTCCAGTCCGTAGTCAGCCTGTGAAACACGTTGGGAACTGAATGTGTTGGTGGTAATGATGTCGGCACCAGCCTTCAGATATCGGCGGTGTATGTCGGCTATCACGTCAGGACGTGTCAGACAAAGCACATCGTGGTTGCCTTTCAACAGCACGCTGCTGTCTCTGAAAGTCTCTCCCCGGTAGTCAGCCTCACTGAGCTGGTAACTCTGTATCAACGTACCCATGGCTCCGTCGAGCACCAGGACACGCTGTTTGATTCTCTCGTCTAGTTTATAAGAACTCATCGTTTTTCGCTTTCACTAGTCAACTAACGCTTTCTTCTCCTTTTTACTTATATACTTTCATTGCACGGTCCATTTCACGCCTGTCCTCTTTTTCCTTCAGTGTCTGACGCTTATCAAATGCTTTCTTACCCTTACACAGGGCTATGTCCACCTTGGCACGTCCATGCTCGTCGATAAACACCAACAGCGGCACAATGGTGTAACCAGTCTGTTTTGTGGCACTTTCCAATCGAGCTATCTCACGACGTGTGAGCAACAGTTTTCGGTCGCGCTTCATCTCATGATTGTTATACGACC
>Ga0247610_10001734_pt1 | contig 26431 bp, 24 predicted proteins | sample 174DNAGHGhighgp2_FD_193483 | JGI IMG/M metagenome (GOLD analysis project Ga0247610, IMG submission 193483) | Sheep rumen microbial communities from Palmerston North, Manawatu-Wanganui, New Zealand - 1742 DNA GHGhigh gp2 | ecosystem: Host-associated > Mammals > Digestive system > Stomach > Rumen...
CAGCAAAGGTACAAAATCGTCTCTTATGTACCAAATATCTGGCGAAAAAATGCACCCTGCAATTTGAGCTATTGACTACCTACTACTCAAAATCACCCTGCAAAATGAGCTATACGCCAAAAATGAAGACACGCAGAGTCTAACGACTGATTGAAAACAAAATCTCATCCAGAATTTCAAAAGCACCTATACATCTCTACATTTCGCACATTACTTAATGAAATATAGGTGTTTACATCATGTATAGAGCCTACACAAAAGACCACAGCTATACATCCTTTAATTATTGTCCTAAAACTCCACACGATTCAGGCCAGAGTAAGTCGTACAAAATGGTGTTTAACATTGTATCAAGTGAATAAACAAGTTGTTTCACCCGTGAAACAACTTGTTTCAACGCTTGAATCAGATTGTTTCAGTATTTCATGTGATAGTGAAACAAATTGAATATCAGTTAATAGAACATATTTTAAGCTCGTTTTCCGTATAAAAAAGCTAAAAACATGTATAGACGATGATGAAAAAGCAGGCTCTATACATGGCTGAAATGACCATCAGTAAATGGATTGAAGGCAATCATGTAGGGATGTATAGATAAATCGAAAATTTCTAATGAAGAAAGTATATTTGTTCCGAAAAAGGTCAATACAACCTTGCAAAACAGCATATTTGTTTTTATCCAAAATGTGAAAGTATAGCAAAGAACGACAAATTTCTAAAATCGACAAAAAAAGAAATATCAGGACAAATCTTTATAATAATCTACGTTAATCCCCAACCGGTCATTACTCGCTGCATACTTCCTTTTTCCCATGTGTAATCAAGAATTCTTGACCAACATAAATAGTGAATCCACTTGAAAAAGTCCTGCTCCGCCTGCGCCTAAGGCGACAGCCGAAGAAAGGACTAAAAGCACATAGCCCAGAGACCTCCGGCTTTGCCGCCTGAGCACCTACGGAGCGCAAGAAGGTCCTGGGTACTAATCAAGCGGTCAAGTCTCGCTCTGTAAGAGCAAAAGCCGACATCTGGACTTTTTCAAGTTGACACAATAATAAGTATAAGGAAGTTTCGCTCATTTTTCAGAAATAAAATCCGTTCAATCCGTTCAATCCGTGGTCGAAAAAAATTTCTCAGTGATTTCTGTGTTTTCCGAATAGAAACTATTATGAACCAACAAGAAAACCTTGCTGTTTATTTCGTTGAGATGCTGGCGAAGCAGAATACGACGCCAGAGGAGAAGAAAATACAGGCTCTCATTAAGACTGCGTTGTATGGAGATAACCTTCTCAAGTTTATTGACGAGGTTTCCAAGGCCTTTAAGGGCTGCGGAAAGGTAAGCGTTGAGACGGTCAAAGGTGTGACGGAGTATTTCAAAGCAAATAGTGAGGTTCAGATTCGAAATACAGATAAGGATGAAGAGGAGAAAGAGCGTCAAATAAAGGAAACTTCTAACCGCTTCGTTCAAGGTGAAGTCTGGGTCCTCGGAACGTTAGCGCATTTAGGACATTTAGCGGAGTAACCATTCACCATGAATCATGCGCTCGGCTTTGCCGCTTGGCTCGTCCAAGAACCGTGAACCGAAGAGGCTTCGCCGTCTTGCTCCTTCGAAGTAAAAACCAGCAAACCATTAAGATATTACAAATAAACAATAACAATAATATGACATACAAAGAACTTCAATTTCCCAAGGATAGTTTGTTCCTTGTGACTGGTGGAGCTGGATTTATTGGCTCCAACCTTTGCGAAGCCATCTTAAAGATGGGCTACAAAGTACGTTGTCTTGATGACCTCTCCACTGGCAAGCACGCTAATGTGGATATGTTCCTTGACAACCCCAACTACGAGTTTATCAAGGGTGATATCAAAGACCTTGATACCTGCATGAAAGCTTGCGAGGATGTTGATTACGTCTTGAATGAAGCCGCATGGGGCAGCGTACCTCGTAGCATTGAGATGCCGCTATTTTACTGCGCAAATAATATTCAGGGCACATTGAATATGATGGAAGCAGCTCGGCAAAAGAGAGTAAAAACTTTTGTTTATGCTTCTTCCAGTTCCGTCTATGGCGATGAAGAACATTTGCCAAAGAAAGAAGGTATAGAAGGCAATCTGCTTTCGCCATACGCTCTGAGTAAGCGCGCAGACGAAGAATGGGCGAAACAGTACACCAAACATTATGGATTAAAGACCATTGGACTTCGTTACTTCAATGTCTTTGGTCGTCGTCAAGACCCGCATGGTGCATACGCAGCCGTTATTCCCAAATTCATCAAACAACTGCTGAATGATGAGCGACCCACCATCAATGGTGATGGTAAGCAGAGCCGTGACTTTACATACATTGAGAATGTCATTGAAGCAAACCTCAAAGCATGCCTTGCTCCAGATGAAGCCAGCGGTGAGGCTTTCAATGTCGCATATGGTGGTCGTGAGTATTTGCTTGATATCTATTATGATTTGACCAAAGCCCTGGGTAAGGACATTGAGCCTATCTTTGGCCCCGACCGCAAAGGTGACATTAAACATAGCAATGCAGATATAAGCAAAGCTCAGCGACTGCTTGGCTATGACCCACAATATGATTTCGCTCGTGGTCTTGCAGAAGCTATTGATTGGTACAAAGCGAATTTGTAATCAAATAATTATTAACAAAAAAACATATTAAAATGAAAGAGACAAAAATTTGTGTAATCGGACTCGGTTATGTTGGCCTGCCCCTTGCTCGCCTGTTTTCAACTAAGTACAAGACTGTCGGCTTCGACATGAATCAGAAGCGTTGCGAGGCATTGATGGCCGGTCATGATGCAACACTGGAAGTGGCTGATGACATTCTTCAGGATGCCATCAAGAACCATGGATTTATCTGTACCAGCGACATTGAGAAGATTAAAGATTGCAACTTCTATGTTGTAGCCGTTCCTACCCCTGTTGATGATGACAACAATCCCGATTTGACTCCTCTTGTTGGAGCTAGCACGACTGTTGGTAAAGTCATCAGCAAAGGTGATGTGGTAGTGTATGAGAGCACTGTATATCCAGGTGTCACGGAAGACGAGTGCATTCCCGTAGTTGAGAAGGTGAGTGGTATGAAGATGAATCTAGACTTCTATGGTGGCTACTCTCCCGAACGTATCAATCCTGGTGATAAGCAACATACTGTAGAACATATCAAGAAAGTAACCTCTGGTTCTACTCCTGAAATTGGCAAGTACATCAACGAAGTCTATAGCAGTGTTATCACAGCAGGAACGCATCTTGCTCCGACCATTAAAGTTGCTGAGGCCGCCAAGGTGATTGAGAACTCTCAGCGTGATATCAACATTGCTTTCGTAAATGAATTGAGTAAGATTTTCAACAAGATGGGTATCGATACCCTCGATGTTTTGGAAGCCGCAGGCACCAAGTGGAACTTCCTCCCATTCCGTCCTGGTCTCGTTGGTGGACACTGCATAGGTGTTGATCCCTACTATCTTGCACAATGCGCCCAGCGTCATGGCTACAACCCTGAGATCATCCTTGCTGGTCGTCGCATGAATGATGGTATGGGTGAGTATGTGGCAACAGAGACCATCAAGCTGATGCTGAAGAAGGGCATTCAAGTGCTGAATAGCAACATAATTATCCTGGGCTTCACCTTCAAGGAGAATTGCCCCGATGTGCGTAATACTAAGGTGATTGACATCTACAAGGCTTTGAAGGAGTATAACCTCAACATTACCGTTTATGATCCTTGGGCCAATCCTGCTATCGTTGAACACGAATATGGCATCAAGGTGGTGAACGAGCTTCCTACAGAGAAGTTTGATGCTGCAATTGCTGCTGTTGCACACAAAAAATTCGATGGTCTTGATGTCTGCTCATTGCTGAAAGAAAAACATGTCATCTTCGATGTGAAGTGTACGCTTGACAGAAGTATAGTTGACGGAAGATTGTAATCTATATTTATTTCTGGTAGCTCAGGTGGAACACTCGTTTGTTCGCAGTTCGATACTGCCTACCAGAACCCCAAACTATTCTTTTTAGAATAGATTTCTTTAATTACTTTAGAAGGTCTCGTTTGTGTCTCAGTTTTTAATTGGTGTTCAAAGCGAAACAATACTTCTCTGGGCGCTATATTTGAGTATGTTATGAATAATGAAACGAAATCCTTGACAAATGGCACTGTCTGGACTTTAATTAATAGAGTTTTAGTATATGTCTTGCAGTTCATAGCTATGCTTGTCCTTGCAAGGACATTATGCCCGGAAGATTTCGCATTAATGGGAATAGTGACTTTTTTCCTTACCATATCTCAGATATTGATAGATGCAGGAATGGGTGCGTCGCTGTTGAAAAAGCCTGACATGTCGAATGAGGATTTATCGACATTGTCTTTTTTCAGTGTTGGATGTGGTTTCATTATTTCTTTAATCATATTCATTTGCTCTCCTTATTTTGAGACTCTCTTTAAGATAAACAACTTATCTCTCTATATAAGAGTCGCCACGGTTTCTATAATTATATCTGCTTTTGGCGAGGTTCAAAATGTGTTGCTTCTAAGAAATTTGAAGTTTAAACAATTAGCTATAATTTCAGTTATAGCTAGTTTGTTGGGACTGATCGTCGCAATTCTGTTAGCCATTAATGGCTATGGCGTATGGGCCCTTATCGCTCAGAATTTAGTTCACCAGTTTGCTACCGTTATTATTGAAACGATTTATAACAAATATATACCCAAATTGCTTTTTTCACATAAGTCTTTTGTTTATCAGTGGAACTTTGGCAAGAATTTACTTGCTTCTCAGATATTGGCTTCTGCATATCAAAATCTATTCTCGCTCATATTCCCAAAGATTTCAACATTAAAATTCTCAGGCTTATATACTCAGGCGAATAAAATACAGCAAATACCAATTTCGACCATAACATCAGTAACTCAGGCTGTAGCATTCCCTGTAATGGCAAAGATTGAAGATAAAATTGAGTTTAAGGAGGTCAACAGAAAATATATTTCAATAGTAAATCAATTATCGTTTCCGTTACTTCTATTTATAGCCATATTCTCTAAGGAAATCATTCAAATACTCTTGGGGAATCAATGGGTAGAAGCTGCTGACATTTTGTCTATTTTGTGTTTTAGTGGTATTGGGATTATAGCTATTTATAATGTCAGAAATACACTTAAATCTTTAGGCTACACAAAGAGTATTCTAATCATTGAGGTAATTAAGTTTATCGCTTCTATCCTATTCATTGCAATCATGTATAATTGGGGCGATTACGCAATACTATTTGGACTTCTTTTGTCAGTATATGTGTCTATGTTCTTATCAATGCGTATTCTCTCTAAAGAGTCAAATTATTCATTAAAAGAACAGGTAGTTGACTTTTTGGAGCCTTTTGCCATCTCTTTTATTATTGCGGTTCCATTTTTTGTGCTTCGCTATATTATGCCAGCAAGTATATGGGTATCTATTCTGGAAGCGTTGATATACTGCGTCGTTGTGGTATTAATATATCGTTACCGAAAGATGGATGCTTACAAATACTTAATGGTTTATATTCATAAAATGTTGAATAGATGACAGTCTTATTATTTCTGATTTCAATTATATCAATACTTATTTACTTTTTTGATGGACTGACGTCTGTTGAAGATGTAAAATATATAGTTGCATTATCAGTTACCATATTCACTATTTCCATTTTACCAAGAGTCAACAAGAAAGGTGTACATTTGGAAGTTATATTGGTATTATTGATAGGTATTCTCTTTTTTAATACCAAGTGGCTTGCTCTTTCGTTTTTCAGCCCTGTCGAGTTTGAGGATGCCATAATGAGCAGATATATATCAAAACTATCGTTCTACAAGTCATCGCTTATGCTTTCTTGTAGTTTGCCGCTTATTAGTCTATCCTACAAATACGCTATCAGGCAAAAAACACCGAATTATTCTGAAAATTTTAAACGGAATAAAATCAGCTTGTTACCATTGCTGATTCTGTCCTTTCTTACTCTACTGCTATCATTGCGCGAAACAGGGCTTACTGTCGGGGCCTTATATATAGGCTCCAGTAATTTCTGGTTCCCGTTTATGATTCGTTTCGTACAACTTTCGGCTATCATCTTTTCATATAACTATTATTATGGATATCAGGAAACAAAATTCAACAAAATTCTTTTAATCTGTTTAATAGTTTTATATGAGGTATATCTGCTAATCGGAGGCGAACGTGGAAATTCACTGTCCGTGATATTGATTTTAGGGTTTACGTATTTGTTAAAAGAGAATTTCACACTCTCAAAGAAAAAGTTTGTTCTTGTAGTAATTCTGGCTATCGTTTTTGTTGGAGTTTTCAACAAGATTGAAACATTGCGAGTTGATGGCTCTCAAATGACAACGGCCGGTATCTTTGAGAAAAGTGATGAAAATAGTACACAAAGTTCTGAAATGTGCACCTGCTTGGCTTACGATGGAATAACGCAGGGGAAGTATCCTCATACTTGGGGTTCGTTATCTCTGATTTCTATTATACAAAGCATTCCACATCTCGGTTCAAAACTGTTGGACGTGTTTTCTGTACCATCTTCTCTACGTAGTAATTCTGCGGGGTTGGTAACTATTCAATATTATGGAATAGACTTTAATTCGGGATTAGGAACAACATATTTGGCAGATTCTTATATAGAGTTTGGTATTTGGGGAGTTGTGCTTGTCTCCATATTACTTGGGATATTTGTGGCATGGATTGAAAACAATCTTAGAAATAGGCACTCATTTAACATCTTTTCCTTTTTGTTAGTATCTTACTTCTTTGCATATTCCATCTATTTCGGAAGAGCTGCTGTGCTGTCATTCTTCTGTAACTTTTTACATGCATCAATTTTGTTTGAGTTATATTATATCATATTTAAGCATGTCAAATAAGATAGAAAAGTTAAATAAATATTTTTATTTATTGATTTACAGAGCGTTCGCTCAATATCTACCATCTTCTGCAAAATCCAAATTGTCGAAGAGGATTCGTTATTATTGTTGCAAACGGATTTTTAGGTCATGTGGTATCAATGTTAATATAGAGCACAAGGCTTATTTTGGAAAAGGGTTTGACGTATGTATTGGGGATAATTCTGGTATAGGTATTAATTGTAGTATACCCAGTGATATTGTAATTGGTTCAAATGTTTTAATGGGGCCTGATGTGTTTATTTTTGGGGAGTACACACATCAGTTTGAAAGAACAGATATACCGATACAGAAGCAAGGCCGTTGCAAATGTCGGAAAGTAGTGATCGAGGATGATGTGTGGATTGGCCGACAAGCAATAATTAATCATGGACGTGTAATAAAAAAAGGCACAATAGTGGCCGCAGCGAGTGTTGTTACTCACGATTTCCCAGCCTATTCAATCATTGGCGGCAATCCTGCACAACTCATAAGAAGCAGGTATGATAAAAAATAAATCTATACTAATTGCAATTCCAACACTTGGAGCAGGTGGAATGGAGAGGGCTGCTGTAAATGTAGCTTTATCATTGGACGCTTCAGATAACAAAGTCTCATTCTTTTTGCTATTAGGAGGTGAGCCATTTTATTCACTCCCTGAACATATTCAAGTATTCTATGGGAAGAGGAAAATTTCTGATAAGTTTTCTAATATAAAATCGTTGATAAAACTACGAAAATACGTTTCTACCAATAAACCAGATGCCATTTTTAGCTTCTCGGGGATGCATAGCGTATATGTCATTATTGCCACCTTGTTCTTGAAAACAAAAGTATTTGTATTCCATAGATCCAATCCCAATGTCGTTTATGGGAAAATAAATGATGTATTGAATCGTATTTTCTTTCCATACGCAGCCGCATTGGTCGTTCAGACAGAAACTGCCAATCAGATTTTTCATAAGAAATACCATACTGACAAGATAATCATATTCCCTAACATTGTACGAGCTTTGTCGAATATCGAAATTGATTATTCGTCTCATACTATTGTTACTATAACTCGTTTAGTCCAAGGGAAAGGTGTCATTGAGTTGATTAGGATGTTCTCAAAAATTCGTTTTAACGATTGGAAACTGCTATTTGTCGGAGATGGCCCATTGAGAAACGAAGCCGAGAGTCTTATTGGCGAACTGAATATGGAACCCTATGTTTTTTTAATGGGGTTCCAAAGTAATGTGGATTCATTTATAGCACGTTCCTCAATTTTTGCTTTTGCTTCGGAAAGTGAAGGTTTCCCTAATGCATTGCTGGAGGCAATGAGCCAAGGTCTGGCGTGCATAAGTTTCGATTGCCCTACAGGACCTGGTGATATGATAGATGATGGCATTAACGGATACCTAATACCCGTTAATGAATTCGACACATACGAATCAAAGTTGCTTGAGTTAATGACAAACGAATCATTGAGAAGTAAGTTTGGCCATAATGCAAAAAGTATGAGGATTAAGCATTCTTCTGATACGGTGATGCCTCAATTCTTAACGGACATTGATTCTTATTTATGATTATGAGGATTCTTATTTCTGCTTGGTCTTTTTATCCTTCTCAGGAGGGTGGTCCTTCGAATGCGATTTATTGGCTGGCATCGGGATTGGCTCGTGCCGGACATTCGGTGAGGGTGGTGACGACAAACCGTTGCCAGAGGGAAGGCGATGTGGTTACAAACACATGGAATCGTCTGAATGACTTTGACGTTATCTACGAGACGCTTGACAGTCGTGGGCCTATCATAAAAGAGGAGATTGGGAAGTGCGATGTATATATCACCAATGGTGTATGCCGATTGGAAAACTATAGACTGACTCGTATGGCACTCCGACTGGGTAAGAAAGTCATCCTCTCTCCACGGGGAGAGTTGTTGAATTCGGCGGTCAACCATAAGGGCAAGGCTTATGGATTGCTGAAAAAGATGTTCTTCCAAATAATGAAATGTTCATACGGGAAGAAGGTCTTGTATCACGCCACGTCGCCTGAGGAGGTAGATTCTATAAAAAAGTATATGGGAGAGGATGCACGAATAAAACTCATCCCCAATTACATGATACTACCTGAGAAGATAAATGCTAAAATGGCTGTTGAACCATATTTACTGTATGTGGGGAGGCTAAATCATATTAAGAACATTGACATCGTTATAAGTGGACTAGCAAAGTCTGTTACTTTCATGAAGAACTCATTAAAATTCAAGATTGCAGGCGAGAGGAAAGGAGAATACTATGAGTCTTTAGTGGCTCAAGTACAATCTTCAGGCTTATCTGACAAGGTAGAGTTTCTTGGATTGGTGACAGGGAAGGAAAAATATAAACTTTATGCTGGTGCAAAGTGTTTGATATTGATGTCGAAATCCGAAAATTTTGGCAATGTGATTGTTGAAGCTCTTTCTCAAGGTACGCCTGTTATAGCATCCAAGGGCACTCCTTGGCAGCAGTTGAATGAGAAAGGGGCAGGATGGTGGATTGATGCAGATTCGGAACATGTGGCAGAAACTGTAAATAACTTGTTATCGTTAGATAATGAAAGATACACCCAGATGAGGGAGGCGTCATTTGCTCTTTCGAGGGAGTATGACATCTTTACAAATATAGGTAAGTGGGTGGAGGTGATAGAACATCCCTAATATAGATCTTAATCATCGAGTTAACTTTATTTTAACGGAAATATAAATTCAAAGAAATGATAATTGTAATAGGAGCAACAAGCTTTATTGGTGTGCATACAGTCACCGAGCTTTTAAACCAAGGATGCAAAGTCCTTGTTACTGGTCGCAAGAACCGTTTTAAAGAACACTATGATGCCTTAGGTGTGGAATATGTTAATCTTGACCTCGATTGTGAGGCAGACTTTGAGAAACTTCCCAAGAAAGGCGTGGAGGGTGTTATTTTGTTGGCTGGTCTTCTCCCTGCTAATGCACCTGTAAACCTAGATGAAGACGAGAATGCAGCAGACTATTTCCGCATCAACGTAATAGGTACTATCAATGTGCTGGAATACTGTCGCAAAAATGGCATCAAGAGGGTTATCTCTACATGCTCCTATGCTGATGTTCGTGGTGCATGGAGTGCAACGAAGCGTATTACAGAGGATGAGCCTCGTGATTTTATCTTCACTGGCGACCATGCAGTGTATGTCATCTCGAAAAATGCTGCAAATGATGTGATGGAATATTACAATCAACAGCATGGGATGAAGAACGCTGTGTTCCGCTTCCCGACGGTGTTTGGCGTGACTCCACACATGTCGCTTTACGTCAACGGAGAGATGCGCAAGTCTGGCTTCCAAATTTTTATGGAGAAAGCTGAAAAGGCAGAGGATATTACTGTATTCGGCAATGCACAAATGATTCGTGACGTGGCTTATGTGAAGGATGTGGCGCATGCCTTCTATCTGGCTATCAAGAGCGAGAATACCTACGGTCTGTACAATATGACTGCTGGAGGTGGCGTGACACTCCAGGAACAGGCAGAAGTGATGCGTGATGTTTTTGGTCCAGCCGACGGAAGACGAAGCCGTATCCTCTACAAGCCAGAGGTACAGAACAACACGCCATCGTATCTATTCTCGATGGAGAAGGCCAAAAGAGATTTTGGCTTTGAGCCCAAGTTCAAGACGTATCGCCAGATAATGGAGGACTTCAAGAAAGATTGGGATAATAACTTGTATAGAGATTTGTTCAAGTATTAAACATATGTATAAGCATTTCTTTAAGAGATTTATTGATTTTGTGATTGCACTGGTTGCATTGCCATTCGTGCTGCTGCTTTGCCTGTTTGTGTGGATTGCTATCAAAAGGGATGATGGTGGACCGCTATTTCATATGGCTTCGCGCATTGGAAAAGGCGGTCGTATTTTCAAGATGTATAAGTTCCGTTCAATGATAGTGAATGCTCCAGACTTAAGAATGGAAGATGGCAGCACGTATAATGCGGAGGATGACCCCCGCGTAACCAAAGTTGGCAGATTCCTTCGTAAGACCAGCTTGGACGAGATTCCTCAGTTATTAAATGTGCTCATAGGTGATATGGCTCTGATTGGTCCTCGCCCTGATTCTGCCTTCTACTTGGAGCATTATACTCCTGAAGAGCGTGTGATTCTCACTGTCCGTCCTGGTATCACAGGATGGAATCAGGCAGTGAATCGTAATTCTGTAGGAACGAAGGAGAAACTACAAAACGACATCTACTATGTGGAGCATCTATCGTTCGGATTTGACATAAAAGTGATTTGGTTAACAATCAAGACGGTCTTGTCTCATAAAGACGTGTATAGAGCATAATTCCACCTTATGAAGAAACTAATGATTGTTGGGGCTTCGGTGCTTCAACTCCCCGCCATCCTTAAAGCTAAAGAGATGGGACTAAATATCGCAGTGGTAGATTTTAATCCACAGGCCATTGGAATTCCATACGCAGACAAGTATTATAATGCTTCCACAATGGATGAGGATGCTGTTTTGGCCGTAGCACAGGATTTCAAGCCAGATGGCATCATGACGCTGGCAACGGATATGCCCATGAGGGGCGTGGCAAAGACTTCCGACAAACTGAACCTTCATAGCATCAACTACGAGACAGCAGTAAAGGCTACCGACAAATACGATATGATTAAGGCATTCAAGGAACACGATGTGCCTTCGCCTTGGTTTTTTGTGGTGGAGACTTTAGAAGAACTGAAAGAACATGATTCGGATGTGACCTTTCCGTGCATAATCAAACCTACGGACAATGCCGGTAGTCATGGCGTAGCCAAGGTTTATAGTTCCCAGGAGTTGCTTGACAACTATGAATATGCTCACTCTTGCAGCCGTCACGGCAAGGTAATTATTGAGGAGTTCTTGGACGGACCAGAAGTATCTGTGGAGGTGATGGTGGTGAATGGAGTAGTGAACATCCTTCAGATTACAGATAAAATTACGACGGAGGCACCTCACTTTGTAGAGTTGGGACACACGCAGCCCTCACAGCTACCGATGGACACGCAAGAGGCAATTCGCAAGGTTACTGTTGCTGCATGTAAGGCTATTGGCATAGACAAAGGCCCGGCACATGTGGAGATGAAGGTGACCAAAAGAGGTCCCGTTATGATAGAACTGGGTGCCCGCATGGGTGGCGACAATATCACCACGCATCTTGTCCCACTGAGCACAGGTATTGATATGGTTGGTTCCACCATCAAGGTGGCTCTTGGTGAAGAGCCAGACATTGAACCCTCCTTACATTGCGGTTCTGCCATACGATATTTCCAAGTGCCGTTTGGCACCATTAAGGCAATAGAGAATGTCGATGAAGCCAAGCAGATTCCCGGGGTGAAGCAGATTACCTTCACCAAGGAAGTTGGCGAAGAATCAACTCCCATCCATTGCAGCAACGACCGCATTGGCTTCGTGATTGCACAAGGTGCAACCGCCAAGGATGCTATCAAGGCATGTGAAGAAGCCATGAAGGTTGTTCAAATAAAGATTGACTGATGAAAGTATTAGAATTACCTGCCTATTTCTACCCAGAGAGCATGTCAAGCGCTCATTTGGATGAAAACTTGCGTCAAGCCATTGTAGAAGATGGGATGGAAATGGCTATATATTGCCCGACTCCAACGAGGGGCATTACACCAGAAGTACGGAAAGAATATAAAGGAAGGAAACTTGATAAAATGTATGACGGACATGTTGCCGTCCATCGTTTCTCTCTTTATGGAGAAGGAAAGAATCCAGTATTAAGAGCTTTGCGTTACACCTTATCATGTGTGATGCAGTTTAACAGGGCTGTATTTGCTAAAGATGCAAGAAGTTGTGATGTGATGTACATTACAAGCACCCCACCTATCAAAGGTGCAATGGCAGGCCTGGCAAAGAAACTCAACCATAAACCCATTGTATATAATCTACAAGATATTTTTCCAGATTCACTTGCTGGAAGTGGTTTGGCTAAAAAGGGTGGAATACTGTGGAAGATAGGCCGTGTGATAGAGAACTTCACCTATCGTAATTCTGACAAGATTATCGTAATCAGTGAGGACTTTAAAAAGAACATCATGGCAAAAGGTGTGCCAGAAGAAAAGATAGAGGTGGTCTATAACTGGGTGGATGAAAAGGCGGTTCAACCTATAGCAAAAGAGGATAATCCTTTGTTTGAGGAATTTGGCCTATCGCGTGACAAGTTCACAGTGGTTTATGCAGGCAACTTAGGCAATGCACAAAATATCAGCATTATATTGGAGGGAGCGAAGGAACTACCAGAGGTGCAGTTTGCTGTTTTTGGTACTGGTGGTTTGGAAAATGATGTGCGTAAGAGAATAATGGAAGAGAGATTTTCAAATGTTCACCTTAATCCCTTACAGCCATACGAGCGTGTTAGCCAAGTTTACTCTCTGGGGGATGCCTGTATCGTTTCCTGCAAAGAAGGATTAGGTGGAAGTGCTATGCCCAGCAAAACTTGGACGATTATGTCTTGTGGGAGGCCTGTGATTGCAAGCTTTGATGAGGGTGAACTGAAAGAAATACTTGAAAAGAATAACTGCGGTGTTTTTACTCATGCAGGGAATGTTCAGGAGTTTGTCTCAGGCATCAAGAGTCTTGCTGCAAATCCAACACGCTGTGAAGAGTTGGGTAAGAATGCAAGGCAGTTTATTCTGGATAACCTCACAAAAGAAGTAGGGTGCAGAAAATATGTAGATATAATCAAATCTGTAATAAATAACAACTAAGAATATAAGAAATAGATTATCTATTATGAACATGAAATTAAGAAATATTCCTTTTTCACCTCCTGATATGTCGGAGGCTGAAGCGCAATTGGCTTCGGAAGCTATTTTGAGCGGTTGGATTACAACGGGTCCCAAGACCAAGGAGTTTGAAAGGCAGATTGCCGAATATGTTGGAACAAAGAAGACTGTATGCTTGAACTCAGCTACGGCTGCTATGGAGATGGCTCTGCGACTGATTGGTGTTGGACCTGATGATGAGGTTATCGTGCCGGCATATACCTATACGGCAACAGCATCCGTTACGCAGCATGTAGGTTGCAAGGTCGTGATGGTTGACTCGCAGAAGGACAAAGTGGAGATGGACTATGACATGCTGGCCGACGCTATCACAGAAAAAACCAAGGTCATTTGTCCTGTGGACTTGGGCGGCGTGATGTGCGACTACGACAAGATTTTTGCCGTAATCGAGAGCAAGAAGCATCTGTTCCGTCCGTCGAATGCAATTCAGAGAAAGATTGGTCGGATTATTGTGGCTGCTGATGACGCTCATGCTTTTGGCGCTCAATGGCATGGAAAGATGGCAGGAGCCATTGCTGATTTCTCTTCATTCAGTTTCCATGCCGTGAAGAACCTGACTACAGCGGAGGGTGGGGCACTTACATGGCAGTTGCCATTTGGTGAATCGAAAGTAGAGAGTTCGGAATTGAAGGATTATATGTCTACCGTGCCCTTTATTGAGGGAGAAGCGTGGAATCAGTTACTCTACAGGGTCTCGCAGCTGTTCTCACTACATGGTCAAAACAAGGACGCACTGGCTAAAACACAATTGGGTGCTTGGGAGTATGATGTGATTGGACCGTGGTACAAGTGTAATATGACGGACATCATGGCAGGAATAGGCTTGGCCCAACTGAGCCGTTATCAGGGTATGTTGGAACGTCGAAAGCAGATTATTGGGGTTTATGATGAGGCTTTGAAAGATTTGCCAGTGGCTGTATTGAATCATTATGGAGAAGACTTTGCTGGCAGCGGACATCTGTATATAACCCGATTGCTTGGACGAACAGATCAAGAACGACGCGAAGTCATTGTGAAGATGGCAGAGCGAGGCATTGCTTGTAATGTTCACTACAAGCCCCTCCCCATGATGACAGCGTATAAGGCACTTGGCTTTGATATCAAAGATTACCCCAATGCTTATAACCTCTTTGTTAACGAGGTGACGCTTCCCTTGCATACCTGTTTGACAGACGAGGATGTGGAATATGTAATTTCTAACTACGTTGATATCATCAAAAACCTTTAATGCTTTATTGGCATTAACACGTTTGGGGATTGGACATCCTGTCTCGATTTCCCTTACCGATATAGATTTGCTATCCATTAAAGCCCTTGCAGAGAAGCAAGGGCTTTTGGCTGTCGTATTGGATGGCTATGAAAAGTATCGAATTCATAGTTCAAGAGATGGGGCTTCTATACATTCAAAAGAGGTAAGTATTACTGAGAAGATTTTACTTGCCCAATGGATAGGGGAAGTGTCACAATTGTATGAACAGCGATACGAGCAATACCAACTTGCTATAAGTGATTTAGCAGCATTCTACAATACCTATGGTCTAAAGATGATGGTACTGAAGGGCTATGCTTGTAGTCTTGATTGGCCTATGCCCAATCATCGTCCTTGTGGAGATATTGACATCTGGCAATTTGGCCAGCAGAAAGAAGCTGATGCGATTTTGACTCGCGAAAAAGGAATAGATATTGACACAAGCCATCATCACCACACTGTCTTTGATTGGCAAGGGTTTATGGTGGAGAATCATTATGACTTTATCAATGTGCATCACCATAAATCACATGCCGAATTGGAGATGATTTTCAAGGAATTGGGCAAGGATGACTCTAATTCGATTGTTGTAAATGGTGAAAAGGTTTATTTGCCTTCACCCCAATTGCACGCTCTATTCCTTATAAAGCATCTGACGTTACATTTCTCAACAGGCGAGCTTACGATTCGACAATTACTTGATTGGGCATTCTTTGTGAAAGCACATTATAAAGAAGTGGATTGGAACTGGCTAGATGAAAGAATAGAGCATTTGGGGTTGAAAAACATATATGGTATCATTAACGCAATCAGTGTTGAGGAGTTAGGATTTAATTCGAAGTTGTTCTCGTATGTGCAGTTTGAACCAAATTTGAAAAGTCGAGTACTTAATGATATACTTTCGCCTGAATTTCAATCTGAAACTCCCAAAGATTTATTTAGGAGAATATGCTTCAAATATCGTCGCTGGAAAGCCAATGAATGGAAGCACCAGCTTTGTTATAGTGATAGTATGTGGAGCGCTTTCTGGAGCGGAGTATGGAGCCATTTGTTGAAGCCGAGCAGTATATGAGAATAGCCAAGGAAGTAGTAAAAAGGATATGTCTGTTTTGCTCATATCTTTTTTGGCCAAGATGGAAATAATATGGGAAAAGAAAAATTAATAGAGAGAATACGACAATTTCTTGAGTCTGAAGCACGCTCTTGTTCTATGGATCCGGCATGTGTCTCTCCTGAGTATGTATTTCGTATGTGGGGCGGGAAAGTTCCTCTCGATGATATAGCTAAAGCTTTGGATGAAGCAAAAGCTTTGCTGAGATGAAAGGTGATTGCATGATTGCTTGAATAATATCCAATGCCTAAATTCGCTGAGCCTGAATTGGCCACAATCCGCTGAGCCAAGATTTGCAAAAAGTCCGGGATTCTCCCCAAAAAGAATGATGGACAGCCCTCGAGGGACTGTCCATCAGCTGTTTTGTAGCGCCTACGGGAATCGAACCCGTGTTCCATGCGTGAGAGGCATGTGTCCTAGCCGCTAGACGAAAGCGCCATGTTCATTAACCATTTAGCCATTTCTTGTATTCTTTAGAAACAAGGCGCGCTTTTAATGCGCGGAGTTCCATTTACTATTTGGCCATTTTCGATTTACGACCACTGCCGTAACTCCTTTTGCGGAAGCTGGGGGATTCGAACCCCCGGTACGGTAACCCGTACGTCAGTTTAGCAAACTGGTGGTTTCAGCCACTCACCCAAACTTCCTTCCTGCATTTCTACAGAGCTTCATGCGATGCCTGAACCACACTCTTTCTCTGTTTGCGGATGCAAAGGTAGAGTTTTTTTGTGAACCACGCAAGGATTTCAGGATTTTTTTGTAACTTTGTGCCAAATTTCTTGTCAAATGAGCCATAATACTACTACATTGTTGCCGAAAGGATGCTTTATGGTGCAACTTCCGAAGGTTTCGGACGAGCGTGGCACGTTGGCATTCGGAGAGGCACAGCGGCACATACCGTTTCCCATCTGGCGCGTTTTTTGGACGTACAACATCCGGGGCGGCAATATGCGTGGCGACCATGCCCATCGCACTTGCGAGATGGTGCTGTTCCCCGTCGGAGGCAGCTTCGACATCGAGCTCGACGATGGCGAGAGGCGCGAGGTCTTGCACATGGACGACCCCAGCCATGGCGTCTATATCCCGCCTCTCGTGTGGTGCCGGCTGATGAACTTCACACCTGACGCCGCCTGCATCAGCCTCGCATCCGAGGAATACAGGGCGGAGGACTATATTCACGACTACGAAGAATTTATCAAAATGAAGAACGAAAAGTGAAGAATGAAGAATCCTTCTGGTTGATACAGTGGCAGCAAATACTTTATTCTTAACACTCAATTCTTAATTAAAGATGACCATCATACCTTATTCCATAAACAGGAAGGAGACGTGGGATGCCTTTGTGGAAATGTCGAAGAACGGCACTTTCCTCTTGAAGCGCAACTTCATGGATTACCATTCCGACCGTTTCTTCGATTGTTCCCTTCTCATCTATTCAGGCATATCGCCCGACGGGGAGTTCAAGGAGAAGGGGCTCACCACGAAGGATCTCGTGGCGGTGTTCCCTGCCAACTGGGACAAGGAGCACCTGACCGTCTATTCCCATCAGGGGCTTACCTACGGAGGCCTGCTTGTGCTGCCTGAGGTGACGCAGAAGGAGGTGATGGACATGATGCAGGCCATCCTGCAATACTATCGCGATATGATGCAGGCGGAGCGCTTCGTCTATAAGCCTATACCTTATATATATAGTAGTGTCCCGTCGGGCGAGGATCTCTATGCACTCTTCCGTGCAGGGGCAAGACTGTCGCGCCGGCTCGTCAGCACTTGTATATCGATGCACAACCCGATGAAGATGACCACGCTTCGCATTCGGCAGGCAAGGAAAGCCGTCGATCATGGCTTCTACATCGACCGCATGACGGAGGGCGACACCGAGACGCTGCGGGAGTATTGGACTTTGCTGGAAGACGTCCTGAAGAAGTACCACAACGCTTGCCCCACGCATACTTTGCAAGAGATGGCTTTGCTGATGAGCCAGTTCCCAAAGAACATCCGCCTCTACATTGTGCGCCACGAGAAACGCATCGCAGCGGGAGTGGTCATCTTCGAGTGCCGAAAGGTGGCACATGTGCAGTACATCGCCAGCGGCGAGGAGGGAAGAACCTTCGGCGCACTTGACCTCTTGTTTAGACACCTCATCAACGAGCGGTACAAGCAGTTCGAGTGGCTCGACCTCGGCACGTCCAACGAGGACGACGGCCGCGTGCTGAACGAGGGGCTTATCTTCCAGAAAGAGGGCTTCGGCGGCAGGGCTGTGTGTTATGATACTTACGAGATAAAGACCCTCTCTAACTCCCCCTTAAAGGGGGAGGACACAGGCGAAGACTCAGCAAAGGAAGCCCTCCCTTTAAGGGAGGGTTTGGGAGGGTCCGTTCCCTACCTCGACCTTCGTCGTGTTAACAACTCCTTCGAGCCGGAACTGACGGCAGAAGTGTCGCGTGTGGTGCAAGGCGGATGGTATCTGCTGGGAGAGGAGAACAAACGTTTAAGCAAAGCTTTTGCCGAATACTGCGGCGCCAAGTTCTGTGTGCCGACGGGCAACGGCTTGGACGCGCTGACGATGATTCTTGTCGCCTACAAGCGAATGCTCGGATGGGGCGACGACGCAGAGGTGATTGTTCCCTCCAATACCTACATTGCCAGCATCCTTGCGGTGAGCAGGGCAGGCCTTCAGCCAGTCCTTTGCGAGCCTCGCTTTGAAGATTACCTCATCAACCCTTCGGGCATAGAGGAACTCATTACGGAACGCACCAAGGCCATCATGCCTGTACATCTCTACGGCCGCGTCTGCGACATGCAACCAATAAACGAACTTGCCAAGAGGCACGGCTTGAAGGTCGTGGAGGATGTGGCGCAGGCACAAGGAGTGGCTTATCATGGCATCCGCGCCGGGCATCTCTGCGACGCGGCAGGCGTAAGCTTCTATCCCGGCAAGAACCTCGGGGCTTTGGGCGACGCCGGTTGCGTGACGACAGACGACGAGGCTCTGGCAGATTATGTCCGCGCAATGGCGAACTACGGCAGCAGCGAGAAGTACGTCAATCGCATGAAAGGTCTTAACAGCCGCATGGACGAAGTGCAAGCCGCCGTGCTGTGCCTCAAACTGAAGCGCTTGGATGCCGACAACGAGGCACGTCGCAAGGTGGCACAGGCCTATAGCGAAGGCATCAAGAATCCGCTTATCACGTTGCCGACACCATGCGAAGACCCACAAGAGAACGTCTGGCACGTCTATCCCATCCGCACTCCAGAGCGCAATCACCTTCGCGAATACCTCTCGCGGGAAGGCATCGAGACGATGGTACACTATCCCATTCCGCCGCACAAGCAGCAGGCCTACAGCGAATGGAACGACCGCAGCTATCCTATCAGCGAGCGCATCCATCGTGAGATATTGTCGCTCCCGATGTCGCCCGTAATGACCTCCGAAGAAGTCCAGCGCGTCATAGAAGCCCTCAACTCCTACAACATTTAAGACAAGCCATGCTTTCGTCCCTTACAAAAATTGTCGTCGAGGCAGCACAATTGATGCTGTCTGATGACTTCAGCATCTTCCTGAAAGGGGGAATTTCCAACATCGTTACGTCGTCGGATATTGCCGTGCAAGACTTCCTCTGCCAGCGTCTCCGCGTCCTGCTGCCTGGCTGTGGGTTCATCTGTGAGGAAGAAGACAGTCACGACACGTCGCACGACTACCTGTGGATTATCGACCCCATCGACGGAACCGCCAACTATAGCCGTGGCATCCGCGAATGCGCCATCTGTGTAGGACTGCTGCACGGACAGAAAATGCAGATGGCGGCTGTCTATATGCCCCGCACCGATGAACTTTTCACGGCAGAGCGAGGGCAGGGAGCCTTCCTTCACCATCCCCGTTCAGGGCATTCTTCGCGGCAGATTCATGTAAGCAGCCGTCCGTTCTCCGAAGCGATAATGTGTACGGCACTTGCGCTCTACCACAAGGAATATGCCCGCATTTGTTCCGACATCATCCTTGAGACGTTCCTTCAGTGCAACGACATCCGCCGTTTCGGTTCGGCTGCTTCGGAACTTTGCTACCTTGCCATGGGGCGATGCGAACTCTTCTTCGAGTACCTTCTCTCGCCTTGGGACTTTTCGGCTGCTTCTTTGATTCTGGAAGAGGCAGGCGGAGTGCTTTGCAACCTTGAGGGTCAGCCGCTCGACTTCACTGCTCTCTCCGGTGTCCTTGCTGCCAACAGCGAGGAGAGCCTTCAGCGTCTCGCCGCCATCGTTAAGGCACAAAGATGTAAGTAGCCATAGACACATGGGTTTTATCATGCGTGATAAAACCTATTGCCCCGTGCCTCGTCTTTCCCCCTGACGAGGAGCGTGGATTTTCAGAATTCGAGATAGGGACAAAGCCGGTCGATGTCGGTGGGCTTGAAGCCGTTGAGGCGGGAGAGTTCTTCGATGGAATGAAGGTTCCCGTTGTTGCGGCGGTGCTCGAAGATGGCCTTTGACTGGTAAAAGTTGAGGTAAGGATGCTTCATCATCTGCTGCACGGAGAGGTTGTTCACGTTTATCTTCGTTACGGGAATTGCCGAGACGGTCATGTACTGGAGCACCGTGTCGGGCATCTCAATGGCTTCCATCGCCTGTTCGACAGCAACGAAACCTCCCAAGGCCTTGCGGTAGGCGACGATGCGTGCGGCACGCTTCGAGGCAATGCCCGGTATCATCTTCAGCATGGTGGTGTCGGCAGTATTGATGTCTATGGTTTGGCCAGCGGACAATTTAACAGACCCTCTCGCAACCTCCCCCTCTGTGGGGAGGCTTTTTTTGTTTGTGTCTTCCCGATCATTATTTATGGTCGGGCTTTCCTTTTTCCCTTCCTCTTCGGTGGAAGGGGTGGGAGAGGAGGCTATATATTGATACTTCTTGTCTATCCTCACCTGCGGCCCCAGACGTTCCCACTGTTCGTTGGTCATGCCAGGCACACGCTTGAAGTCCTCGGGCTTATGGTATCGTCCGTGCTTGGCACGGTAGCGATATATGCTCCGCACCTGCCAAGGGGAGAGACCAAGGCGAAGCAAGGTCGTTGAGTCAGCCGTGTTGGGGTCGAAAGGAAAAGTCTCGAAGGGTATCTCTTCAGGTAAAGACCCTCTCCCGGCCTCTCCCTTGTAGGGAGAGGTGTTAATACCCTTCCCGCTTGTATCTTCTCCTCTCCCTACAAGGGAGAGGCTGGGAGAGGGTCTGCTCTGCCATATGGCAATGACTATGATGCCTATCAGCAGCACCCACTCGATGACAAGCAGGGCGCGGCGTTGCGAGGACGTGAGGGAAGGCAGGCGTTTCATGCAAGAAGCTTCTGAAGGAAGACTGCCGCAATGGCAAACGGTGCCACATAACGTATGATAAAGTAGTAGAGGCGGAACAGGCGGAAGCGAATCGTACCACCGTTTGTCAACTCATCTTCAACAAGTTTCCGGTCGAGATACCATCCCGTGAAGAGGCAGATGATGATGCCTCCGATGGGCAGGATTATGTTTGAGGCAGTATAGTCGAAGATGTCGAAGATGGTCATGCCGTGGAAGGCGACGCCTTTCAGCACGCCAAACGACAGGGAACAAAGCACGCCAAGCGCCATGCAGGCGACGGAAACGGCTACGGCTGCCTTCTTGCGAGACATAGAGAAGGCCTCGAGGACGTATGCCGTGACGCTCTCGTGCAACGAGATGGCACTGGTCAGTGCGGCCAAGAGCAGCAGCAGATAGAAGAACGCGGAGAAGACATAGCCGAGCAGAGGCAAGTGGCTGAAGGCGAGGTTGAACACGTTGGGCAGGGAGATAAAGACCAATCCGGGACCGGCCTTCTCGCTGAGGTTATCCACGCTGAACACGGCGGGGAAGATGATGAAACAGCTCAGGATGGCGACAACCGTGTCGATGGTGCTCACGCCCATTGCCGTCTTGGGCAATTTGGTGTCGTGCCTGAAGTAAGAGGCATAGGTGCAGAGGCATCCCATCGCAAGGCTGAGCGAGAAGAAGGCTTGTCCTACGGCATTGAGGATAACGCCTGCCGTGAGTTTAGAGAAGTCGGGCTTGAGCAGGAAACGCAGGCCTGCGGAAGAGCCCGGCATACTGAACGAGCAGATCACCAGTATGCCGATGATGAAGAGCAACAGCGGCATCATCACCTTCGACGAGCGCTCGATGCCCGACTGCACGCCTCGGGCGATGATGAGGTGCGTCATGCCCATGAACACGACACTCGCCAAGACTGGTTTCCACGGGTTGCTCACGAAGTTGTTAAAGACGAAATTATAGTCTTGGTCGCCCTGAAGATGTCCTGCCACGGACTCTATGAGGTAGAAGAGCGTCCAGCCGCTGATGACAATGTAGTAGGAAAGGATGAGGAAAGCGACGAAAACTCCTGCCACGCCCTCGATGCGCCACCACTTGCCGGGTGCCAGCTTGGCAAACGCAGAGATGGTGTTGGCGTGGGTGTGACGGCCGATGAGGAACTCGCTCATCATCACGGGAATGCCTATCACAGCAATACAGATGAGATAGACAAAGATGAATGCTGCGCCGCCGTTGCTGCCGACCTCCGTCGGGAAGCGCCACACGTTGCCAAGCCCTACGGCCGAACCTGCCGAGGCAAGCACCGCGCCTATCTTGCTGCCAAAGTTATGTCTTGTTTCCATGCTTCGTTTATATGAATATGCCTATGATTTCATTGAAGAAGATGACAAGGATGCCGATGGGTGCGACCCAGCGGATGAGGAACAGGAGCGGGCGCATCAGGCGGACAGAGAGTGCGCCGTCGTTTGTCAGCTGCTGCTCCACGAGCCGACGGTCAAGGTACCAACCCACGAAGAGCGTCATCAAGAGACCGCCCAAAGGCATCAGAAACGTGGTGACAGTAAAGTCGAAGAGGCCGAAGATGCCGTGTCCGAAGATCGTCACGTCCTGCCACGGGCCGAAGGACAGCGAGCAGAAGCTGCCCAAGACCAGGCAGACGACGGTCACTATGGTAGCGGCCGTGCGCCGGCTCTTGCTGAAGTGCTCGGAGATGAAGGCGGTGCAAATCTCGTGCATGCTGATGCTGCTTGTCAAGGCCGCCAGCAGGAGAAGCACATAGAAGAGCAGTGAAAAGGCATAGCCGACAAGTGGCATCTTGCTGAAGGTCAGGAGAAAGACGTTGGGCAGCGTGATAAAGACGAGGCCGGGCCCTGCGTCGGGGGCAATGCCGACACTGAAAACCGTCGGGAAAATAATGAAGCCGCTCAAGACGGCCACCATCGTGTCGATGATGCAGACGTTCATCGCTGACTTCACGAGCCTTGTCTCTTTGCTGAAATAGGATGAATAGGTGATAAGGCATCCAATCCCCACGCTCAGGGAGAAAAAGGCTTGTCCCATTGCGCTGAGCACCACGTCGGACGTCACCGCGTTCAGGTTTGGCTTGAGAAGGAAGCGGATGCCATCTTTCGCCCCGGGCATTGTCAGCGAGAAGCCCACCAAGAGGACGATGATGACGAGGAGCATCGGCATCATCAGCTTGGAGTAATGCTCGATGCCGTGCTGTATGCCGCGTGCCACGACGAGGTGCGTCAAGAGCAGGAACGCGGCAAGATAGACGATGGGCTTCCATGGGTCGGACACAAAGGCGTTGAACACCTGTGCAAAGTCCGTTGTCTGTTGTCCGTTGTCCATAGTCTGTAGTCCTTGGAGCTGCCCTGCAGCGGATTGGATGGTATAGTTGAGCGTCCATCCTGCCACGACGGAGTAGAACGAAAGCACAAGGAATCCGCCCAGGACGCCCATGATGCCGGCCATTATCCACGGCTTGCCGGGCGAAAGCTGCTGGAAGGCTCCGATGGCGTTGCGGCGTGCGGAGCGTCCGATGACGAACTCGCTCAACATGACCGGCATGGCGAACAGGAAGATGAAGGCCATGTAGATGAGGATGAAGGCAGCTCCTCCGCCTTGTCCCACCTCGGTAGGGAAGCGCCAGATGTTGCCCAAGCCGACGGCCGAACCCGCCGAAGCCAATATCACGCCCAACTGGCTAGCAAAACTGCCCCTGTCTGAATTCATAATTCACAATTCACAATCCATAATCGAACAAACTTCCATTTTAGCTTGTCGCTTGCACCGATATTTGTGCAAAGGTACAAAGAAATTATGAATTGTCTATTATGAATTATAAATTAAAATGCGTATCTTTGCGGCGGAAAACATAAACACCGCTTTTCTATGCTACTTCTTTACTTACGCCGCTACCCCGTCACTCTGCTTTTGGTTCTTGCCATTATACTTCTCTCCCTGCTGCCCATGCCGGACATGAAGTTAGGGGAAGATATCCCGCTTGCCGACAAATGGACGCACATGGTGATGTACGGCACCCTGACGCTCGTCATCTGGCTCGAGTACAAACGCTCGCACCAGCGGCTTGATGCGCTTCGGCTTGTGCTCTTTGCCTTTCTTGCACCCATCGCAACGGGCAGCGCCCTGGAACTGGCACAAGCCTATCTCACCACTTGCCGCAGCGGTGAGTGGCTCGACTTCGCCGCCAACACCATCGGCGTGTGCTGCGGCACTGTCCTCGGACTTTTGTTGAGAGTACCTAAAAAGCGTTCAGCTGTCTGACGGGGAAGTTGAAGTAGGTGTCGGGGAAGGGTTCGTCAGCGAGCGTGAAGTGCCACCACTCGGTGGGGAACGGCTTGAAGCCGTGGCGCATCATGGCTTCGCGGAGAATCATGCGGTTGCAGAACTGCACCTCGGTAATGGTTCTGCCGGCAGGACTTTTGGCATTGTCGCCCGTATATTCCTGCGTCTCCGGGTTGCCGCAAAAGTCGGGATGGCTCTCGGGGCCGAACCAGTCGAATGTCCCGCCCATGTCGAGTTCCTTTTCCGTCTGCATGTCGAAGAGCGTGAGGTCAACCGTTGAGCCTCTTGTATGCCCGCTCTTGGCACAGATATACTCCCTCTCGAAGAGCACGTCCTTGTTGAGGTCGGGATAGAAGAACTGGCGCATCATGGTGTCGGGAAGGTTCTCCGCCCAACGGACGAAGTGATCGACGGCCTTCTGCGGACGGTAGGCATCGTATATCTTCAGGCGAAAGCCCAATCTCTTCACGTCGTCGCTGACGGCCCGGAGGCTGTCGGCAGCCGCTTTTGTCAGCAGGGCTGTGGGTTCGAGGTAGCCGTCGATACGCGCTCCGACGAAGTTGTAGGTGCCGAAGTAGCGTATCTCGAGGATGGCGTCGGGCACAGCGTCGGTCAACGTAACGAACTGGCTCGAGTCTTCCGTCGGGTCGGTGTTGGTGTCCTGACAGCCCACCAGGCATCCTGTTCCGAAGAAACAGAACGCGCAGACGCAGCAGATGATGATGAGCAGGCCTAATAATAATTTCTTCATAGTATTTTGTCTTTATGGGTTCTCTGTGGGGCTGTTTCAAACGCACCGTGCCGCGATGGTCAACGCACCGTGCCGCGATGGTCAACACACCGTGCCGCGTTGGTCATCGCGGCACGGTGTGTTTTTCCCCCTGGCGTTAAGGGTTGTATCATTTGACCAAGATCTTCTTGTGCTGGAAGATGTAGAGTCCGCTGTCGAGCTGGTGTACCTGTTCCGGCGTGGCGTCCTTCATCACCAGCTTGCCATCGGGCGTATAGACGTCCGACGGGCCGTTGTACTTCTCCCCGTTAGCATCGTCGATGGACGTCACGGTGTCGCTGGCAGGGAACATCAGCATGAGGGCAGGCATACCGCTGGCTCCGTAGCTCTCCACGACGTCGGTCTCCGAAGTCTTCTTCGAGAAGTTGCCAATTTGTATGCCGCGTGTCTGATCGCGGTTGGTGTAGGCCTTCTGGATGTTCCGCTGGATGTGCGTCATGTATTTCTTCATCAGGTTCGAACTCAAGTTGCAGTCGTAGATGAGCATCTTAATGTACTGGGCATAGATGGCTGCATAGATGCCCTGCTCGTAGCCTGTCTCGTACTTGAGGATGGCGTTGGTACACATATTGCCAATCACATAGTCTGCGGCCTTTGTCGCCTTCGTCAGGTAGCTTATCTCGTGCGTCAGCAGATAGAGCATACAGCTGGCACCGATGTAGGTGGCTTGGTTGTAGAGGTGGTCGCTGTACTCCGGGCCGCCTCCGTGAATGCCGTCGGCCACACGACCGTTGCTGTTGACGAGCGTAGCGTCTGCCCATGCATAGATTTCCTTTGCCTTCTCCAGATACCACTCCTTGGTTTGCTTTGTGGGACGGGATGCGGTGGGCGGTGTCCTGCCCTCGGGAACGAGCCTGAGGAGCAGGCAGGCTGCAAT